>JAAIGE0100031428.1_pt1 | contig 249414 bp, 203 predicted proteins | sample 6487951 | NCBI WGS metagenome assembly JAAIGE01 (sample SAMN13974128, study PRJNA590717) | phyllosphere metagenome | biome: tomato field; feature: multiple bacterial spot infested tomato fields; material: tomato leaves; isolation source: leaves from tomato fields | host: Solanum lycopersicum ...
CAGCTTGTAGGTGCCGGGCTGGGTGAGCTGCAGGTCGAACACGCTGCGGTACTTGCCGGTCGCCGGGTTCTCCGGCGTGAGCGCACTGCCATCGGGGGCGGTGATGCTCAGGTTATCCAGTCGCAGCGGCACGTGGTTGAAGTAGAACAGATCGTTGGACACTGCAGCATCCACGGTGATCCACGGCGCATCGCCAGCGATGACGGTCTGCGACGGCAGCAACCAGGCCTTATGAGCAAGTGCGCTGAGTGGCAGGCTGGCAAGCAGGCTAATCAGGACGAGCGAGCGTTTCATGACGACTCCTTGAAAGACGATGACAACGATGGGACGCATGTGGGATCAGCGCGAGACTGCAACGCTGTCTGCATGCATGGAAAGCGCCGGGTGTGAAGCAACACGCATTGCCGCCATGCGGCAGGTGTGACCTGCGGAAACAGTGACGTGCTGGAGAGCACCGCCAACGCCAGCGCAGCGTTCAGGGCTTTGCAACCAGGCTGATCGCACCGAGCTCGCTGCTGCCGCTGGCTTTGGCTGTCTGCGCGGAGGTCGCCGGCCAGGTGAAAGGCACCTTGACCAGCTCGCGGCCGCCAACTTCGCGTGCGGCTTCCACCACCAGCGTGTATTGCCCAGCCGGCAGCGACTTCAATGCGCCCTTGGTGTCGGAAAACGACAGCGCATGCGCGCCGGCCGGCCGGGTGGGGCCGGTGACGCCGTCGACCGGCACGCTCAGGGTGCGGCCGCTCTTGCGCCACCACTGGCGCAGATCCGGCAGCCATTTGGTGCCGTGGCCTTCGGCGGTGTCCCTGGATTGATACCAGACCGCCAGATTGGCGGCGACCTTCTGGTCTGCGCCTTCCAGCCAGATCGCGACATACGGGCGGTGGTATTCGGCGACGTTGAGCTTAGGGATTTCGACGTTGATGTCGAGCGTGGCCGCATATGCCGGCATGGCGAGCAGGCCGCTTAAGGCGATGGTCAATGTGGCGCGCATGATCGTCTCCGGTAGAAGGATTCAGTGGACCAACAGCAGTGCAAGCAACAGCGGAATCAGCAGGCCCAGGCCGACCAGCGGCCAGGTCATGTGCCGCTGCCGTGCATGCAAGTGAAGAAGAAACAGGCCGGTGATGCAGAACACCAGGCAGGCGATCGCAAAGACATCGATAAACCAGCCCCAGGCCGGCCCGGCGTTGCGGTCTTTATGCAGATCGTTGAGATAGGCCACCCAGCCACGCGATGTGCGCTCGTATTCGATTGCACCCGTCGTACGGTCCAGGCTCAGCCACGCATCGCCGCCTGGACGGGGCAGTGCGACATACACCTCGTCGGCCGACCATTCTGCGTTGCGCGCGCCGATGCTGATGTCGAGCTGGCGCCCCAACCATTGCGCCACACGGGGTGGCAGCGGTGCATTGCCGTCCTGCCGCTTGCCCAGCGTGTGCAGCAGAGCAGGCGGCAGCGTCAGCGTGCGTTGCTCGGCCGATGGGCTGGCTTCGATGCGCGCGGCGTGATTCAAGGTCAGCCCGGTGACCGTAAACAGCAGCATGCCGATCAGGCACAACGCCGAGCTGATCCAGTGCCACTGATGCAGCATGCGCAGCCAGAAACCGCGACGTTGCTGCGCGCTGGCGAGGTGAGCGTGGTCTGAGGTGGACATGCTGCGCTCAGGCCATAACGTCAGAAACGCGAGGCTGCAACTGCCGCTGCCGTGCAGCCACCTCGTGCAGCAAGGCGCGCAGGCGCGGATGGCGCGCGCCGGCCAGCAGCGGGGCGAGCTGTTGCAGAAAACCGGCGTGGCCACCTGCGATGGCGCGGCGCATCCACTGTTCTGCGTCATCGAACTCGCCGCTGTCGGCGAGCAGGGTGGCGTAGCCGGCCTGACCGCGGAAATCGCCCGCTTCGGCAGAGCGCCGGTACCACACACATGCGGCCAGGGGATCTGCAGCGCAGGCCAGGCCCTGGTCGAGATAGCGCGCCAGGAAGTTCATCGACTTGGCATGACCGGCTTCGGCCGCGCGGCGGTACAGCGCCAATGCCTGCGTGTGGTCCTGCGCTACGCCGCGCCCGGAGGCGTACATGTGCGCCAGGTTGTACATGCCCCAGACCAGGCCCTGTTCGGCGGCGTGGCGATACCACAGCACGGCCAGCACATCGTTGCTGGCCGTGCCGAACCCGAGCTCATGGCAGCGGCCCAGCTGGTTCATCGCCTCCGCACACCCTGCGTTGGCGGCCACTTCGTACCACAGCATCGCTGCAGCCGGATCTGCGGCAATGCCGCGTCCTTCGGCGTACATCTGCGCGAGCAGCACTTGTGCACTTACGTCATGGTTCGCAGCGGCTTTGTGCAAGAGCGCACGTGCCTGTTCCGGCTGCGTGCGCAGCAACGCGCTCAGCTGCGTGATGTCCAGCGCCGGCTCAGACATCGGCCCATTGCCGCAACAGGTTGTGATACACGCCAGTGAGCTGGATCAATGAGGGATGCCCGGGCGTGTCCTGGGTGAGGCGGCGGATCGAGACATCCAGTTCGAACAACAGGCGGCGCTGCGCAGCGTCACGCAGCATGCTTTGAGTCCAGAAAAAGCAAGCCACGCGCGCGCCACGCGTGACCGGCATGACCCTGTGCAGACTCGTGCCCGGATAGATCACCAGATGTCCGGCCGGCAGCTTGACCGACTGCGTGCCGTAGGTGTCTTCGATGACCAACTCGCCGCCGTCGTAGCTGTCCGGGTCGCTGAGAAACAAGGTAGCGGAGACATCGGTGCGCACGGGATCTGCGCCGCCGCGACTGCGGTCGTAGCGGATCGCATTGTCGACGTGATAGCCGAACGACTGCCCGCCGCTGTAGCGATTGAACAGCGGCGGATAGATCCTGCGCGGCAGCACTGCGGAAAAGAACGTGCTGCTGCGCGCCAGTGCCTCCAGCACCAGCGCGCCGGCCTCGCGTGCAACGGCGCTGTCTTCGGGCAACTGTGCGTTGTCCTTGGCCTGTGCCGACTGGTGGCCGGCGGTGATGCGGCCGTCTGCCCAGTCGGCCGCGTCCAGCTGTGCGCGCAGCTGGCTGAGCTGCGCGTGATTGAGCACATCGGGAATGGGCAGCAACATGCGGTGGTCTCCACGTCGCCCGCGCAGCGCGCACGGCGTGCCTGAGGGTTAGAAGCTGAAGGTGGCGTTCAACACTGCCGAGCGGCCGTCCCCCGGCAATGCCCAACCGCTACCCGCCGTGACGGTTCCTGCGGCATTGACAGTGAGGTTGTTGCGGATGCTGGTGTAATAGACCTTGTCGAACAGGTTGTTGACGTTCAACTGCAGGCTGAGCCACGTGTTGACGCGCAGGCCGACCATGGCGCGATGCACCCAATAGGCGTCGGTCTTGCGGTAGACCGCGGTCGAGGTGTTGTTCGGGTAGAAGCTGCCCTGATAGTTGACGCCGTAACCGAAGGTCCACTGGTTGAGCTGGTAGGTGGTCCACAGATTGCCGGCGTTGCGCGGGGTCTGCACCAGCTCGCGCCCGGCGATGGGGTCGCCTGTCAGGCTGGCGGTGCGGTTGGACACGCTCTGCAGCACTTCGCTGTCCAGGAAGGTGTAGTTGGCGAAGATGGACCAGCGCTCGGTCAGGTAGCCGGCCGCGCCCAGCGCAATGCCGTCCACGCGCGCCTTGCCGTCCAGCACCTGCTCGGGGACCAGCGGGTCGCCGCTGTTGACCTTGTAGTTCTCGCGTTCGTTGCGGAACACCGCAGCGGTCAGCGCCAGGCGCTCGTCCAGCGCATCCCACTTGCCGCCCAGTTCGATATTGACCGCGCTTTCCGGTTCGACATTGCAGTTGGCACCCACGGTGGAGGTGGCAATCGGCGTGCACGAGCCGTTGACCGAGGCCTTGGAAGGCGTCTTCGCATTTGCATAGGACAGGTACAGGCTGGCGTTGTCGACCGGCTTGAACACCAGGCCGGCGCGATAGGAAAACAGATCGTCCTTGCTGCCGGCGGGGAAGCCCGCAGTCACGCCGGTGATGCCGCCGGTAGCGTTGACGGTGTAGGTGGTGGTGTCACCTTCGTTATGCTCGTAGCGGCCGCCCAGGTTGAGCATCCATTGCTCGTTGAACTGCAGCGTGTCGAACAGGTACACCGCCTGGTTGGTCAGGCTGCCCTTGCTGCGGCCGGTGCGGAAATAGTTCTGCGGGCCGGTCCAGATGTTGTACGGGTTGTCGAACGACTGCAGCGGGTAGGTGATGCCGGTGGTGGAGCCGTCGGCATTGCGGAACAGCGAACCGCTATCCAGCTCGAAGTCTTCCTTGCTGAAGGCGACGCCGGCGACGACGCGATGTTCGATTGCACCGGTGTGCAGCGTGGCGGTCAGGTCGGTCTGGCTGTGCGCGATGAAGTTTTCGGTATCGCGCACCAGTCCGCGCGGCCCGCTGTTGGGGTTCCAGGTGGACGGCGGCTGGCCCACGCACGCGCGGCCGGTGTAGGCGTTGGTGTTGTCGGGCAGGCACCAGGTGCCCTCCGGAGCAGTGGCGGTGGTGCGCTGATCCACGCGCTGCAAGCGCGCCAGGCTGCGCAGTTTGACGTTGTCGTCGAAGTCCATTTCCAGCACGCCGGTGAGCATGTCCACGTCGATCTCCTGACGCGCCACATTGCGATAACCGTAGTAGGTTTCGCGGTCCACGCCCGGCAGCGGGCCATCGTTGAACGGGCTGAGCGCGAAGGGCACGCCGTACTGCGGCAGGTTGTTGTCGTGCTGGTGCAGATAGCTCAGCGTGAAACGCGTGTCCGAGCCCAGGCCGAACGCCACCGACGGCGCAAACCCCCAGCGGTGACGGAATTCTTCATCGCGGCCCGGCACGTCCTGGGTGTGGCCCATCGCATTCAAGCGCACGGCAGTGCCGTTTTCGAAATCGTAATTGCTGTCGGCAGTGAGGCGGCCGTAACGGTCGCTGCCGCCGCCGATCATGACGTTGGTGAAGTTGCCCTGGCCGGCAGTCTTGGTGACCAGATTGATGTTGCCACCGACCGAGCCGGCGCCGGACATGGCCGAGTTGGCACCGTTGATGAGCTCGACGGATTCGAGGTTGAAGGTGTCGCTGCGGCTATACTGCGCGCTGTCGCGCACGCCGTCGGTGGTGATGTCGCTGCTGGCGGTGAAGCCGCGCAGGTTGATGCTGTCGCCATAGCCGCCGCCGCCTTCGCCCGCACCGAAGGTGATGCCGGGCAGGGTGCTGAGCACATCGCGCAGCGACAGCAGATTCTGCTGGTCCATGGTCTGCTTGGTGACCACGGTAATGGTCTGCGGCGTGTCGCGCAGCGCTTCTGTGTACTTGGGCGAAGACGGCTTCTGCGCACGTTCCTGCTGCACCCGGATCGCATCCAGATCCACCGCCCCTGGAGGCGCCGACACATCGTCAGGCTGGGCGAAAGCGGGGGCGGACAGCGTCAGCAACACGGCCGAAGCGAGCGGGGAAATGCTAGGCGTCATGGAAGGTCTCAAAGAGGAGGCGAGGCTCCCACCTGGCGATGGCTCGGCGGATGCGGGATGGAATGCGTGGACGCTGCGCCGGCTAATCCGATGCGCTGCGCCGACAGTCGCCGAAGCCAGGCAAGCTGAAGCGCTGCGCGAGGGCGCGCAGGCGCAGCGAACGAGCGGGGCGGGTGTCGAGCAGGACTGGTTGCATGGGGTCGCAGACAGGCCAGTTGTTAAGAAGGCCTTAAGGATGCGATCTTAAATGCAAATCATTCTTCTTTGCAATATTTACCGATCGATGGCAGACGCTGCAACGCGTGGCGCCCTAGCGCCCTGGAGCGCTGGCCGCCGCAATGCACCGCGTCAGCGATCGTCGCGGGTCCAGATACCGTCGTGTTCGCGCTTGACCGGGAACTTGGGCACGGCCGTGTAGGCAGGCGCGCACAAGGGGCGGCCGTCGCGGACATCGAAGCGCGCGCTATGCAACTGGCATTCGATGGTGCCGGCAACCGGATCGAAGCTGCCGGGCGACAATTCGTAGTCTTCGTGGCTGCAGCGGTCTTCCAGCGCATACAAGGCGCCATCGAGGTTGAACACCACGATCGGCGTGTCGGTGACCTCGTCCCAGACGGTCTGCATTTCACCGGGCAGCAGCGCATCGCTGGCACAGACGAAGGTCCAGGTGTCGCTCACGGGGTTGGCCCGCCCAACTGCTTTTCCAGCACTTCAAAACGCAGATCCTGGCGCAGCGGAATGCCGAAGCGCTCGTCGCCGTACGGGAAGGGTTTGACGATGCCGGTGCGGCGATACCCGCGGCGTTCGTAGAACGCGATGAGTTCATCGCGCACATCGATGACGGTCATGCGCATGACCGGCAGCTGCCACTGGCTATGTGCCAGGCGCTCGGCTTCGGCCAACAGCGTCTTGCCGAGCCCGCTGCCCTGCAACGAAGGATCCACCGCGAACATCCCGAAGTACCCGGCGCCGTGGTCATCGGCGATATGCGCACAGGCCACCAGCCGCTCATCCTGTTCGACCACCAGCACCAGGCTGCGTTCGCGCAGGAGATCGTCGCGCAGCACGGCCGGATCGATACGCGCACCCTCGAGAATATCGGCCTCGGTGGTCCAGCCCACGCGGCTGCTATCGCCGCGATAGGCCGAGGTCACCAGCAGGACAAGGGCGTCGATGTCAGCGACGGTGGCGGTGCGGAAAGTGGTGGTCTGCATGGAGGCAGTTTAATCGGGAATCGGGAATCGGGAATGAGGAATCGGGAATGAGGAATGAGGAATGGGGAAAAGCACGTGCTGCTCGATGAGCCATGTTCCATGCATCGAGCGTTACCGGCGTTACCAGCGTTCGGGAGAACCGCTCTTCCGATTCTCCATTCCCGATTCCCGATTCCCGATTCCCATCAGCCCAACAGTCGACGCACCTTCACCAACGCGGCGACAAAGCGCTCGATTTCGTCGTGCGTGTTGTAGAACGCCAGCGACGCGCGGCAGGTGGCGGCGACACCGTAGTACTGCAGCAGCGGATGCGCGCAGTGTTGGCCCGAGCGCACCGCGACGCCTTCCAGGTCGAGCAGGGTGGCCAGGTCGTGCGAGTGCGCACCTTCGATCAGGAACGACACCACCGCGGCCTTGTCGGGCGTGGTGCCGAAGATGCGCAGGCCATCGATGCGTTGCAGCTCTTCAGTGAAATGGGCGAGCAGTTCGGCTTCGCGTGCTTCCACGTGCGCCAGCCCGAGCGACTCCAGGTAATCCACCGCTGCACCCAGGCCGACGAAACCGGCGATGTTGGGCGTGCCGGCTTCGAACTTGTGCGGCGCATCGTTGAAGACCGTGTTTTCGAAGCTGACTTCCTTGATCATCTCGCCGCCGCCCAGAAATGGCGGCATCGCCTGCAGATGCTCGCGACGAGCCCACAGTGCGCCGGTGCCGGTAGGGCCGCACATCTTGTGCCCGGTGATGGCGTAGAAATCGCAGCCGATGCTGGCCACGTCGATGCGTCGATGCGGTGCCGCCTGCGAGCCGTCCACCATGGTGACGATGCCGCGCTTGCGCGCTTCGCGGCAGATCTCGCGTACCGGGTTGACCGTGCCGAGCACGTTGGACACGTGGGTGATTGCCAGCAGCTTGACGTCCGGGGTCATCGCCTTGCGCAAGGCATCCAGATCCAGCGCGCCATCGGGCGTGATTTCGGCCACGCGAATGGTGGCGCCGGTGCGCTGGGCCACCAACTGCCACGGCACGATGTTGGCATGGTGTTCCATGCGCGAAATCAGGATCACATCGCCGGCGCCCAGCCGCGGCAATGCCCACGAATACGCCACCAGATTGATTGCAAAGGTGGTGCCGCTGCACAGCACCAGCTCATCGGCGCGGACGTTGAGAAAGCGCGCCAGCTTGCTGCGCGCGCCCTCGAACGCGTCCGTCGCCTCGCTGCCGAGCGCATGCACGGCACGGCTCACGTTGGCATTCTGGCGCCGGTAGAACTCGTCGGTGGCGGCAATCACCTGCAGCGGCTTCTGGCCGGTGTTGGCGTTGTCGAAATAGATCAGCGGCTTGCCATGCACCTGCCGCATCAGCAGCGGGAAATCCAGGCGCACACGGTCCCAATCGGGCGCTGCGCTGGGCGGAATGGCCGGCATGTTCATGCCACGCCTGCCGAATTCAATGCACGGTCCAATTGCAGTGCCAGCACGGCACTCAGGGCGGCTGGCAGCACGCGCAAGGGCTCATGACAGAACGCGGCGCTCAGCAGGCGCTGCGCTTCTTCCTGCGGCAAGCCGCGCGAGCGCAAGTAGAACAAGGCGTTGTCGTCGAGCTGGCCCACCGTGGCACCATGCGCGGCCTGTACCTCGTCGGCATCGATCACCAGCACCGGCTGGGTGTCGATTTCGGCGTTGGACGACAGCAGCAGATTCTTGTTGGACAACCGTGCATCGGTGCCGTCGGCACCTGCGCGGATGCGGATGCCCCCATGGAATACCACGCGGCTGCGGTCCGCGCCCACACCGCGCCACACCAGCTCGCAGGCGGTGTCGCGCGCGATGTGCTCGATGCCCAGGCGCGTGTCCACATGCCGGCGGCCGTTGCCGAGCAGCACGCCATTGGCGGTGAGCTGGGCGTTGTTGCCTTCCAGCCGCACGTTGAGCTCGTGCCGCGACAGCCCGGCACCCAACTCCAGGTCCACACGCTGGTAGCGGGCGTCGCGTGCCAGCACCGCCTCGGTGCGCAGCAGCGACGTCGCATGTGCGCTGCCGGCTTGCACGCGCGCGTGCGACAGTGCTGCACCCTGGGCCAGATGCACATGCATCACGCTGTTGGCCAGATGCGCGGCATCGCCCACGTGCAGATGATGCTCGACCACCTGCAATGCGGCGCCGGCACGCAATTCGATCAGATGGCGGTGATGCCAAGACAGATCCTGCTCGCCGGCCACGCCGACGAACACCAGATGCAGCGGCAGCTCGATCTGCGCGCCGGCTTGCACGCGCACCAGCACGCCTTCGTCGGCAAGCGCAGCATTCAGACGCGCAAAGACTTCATCGCTGCCGTCGAAGCGGCGGCCCAGCAACTGCTGCGCCTCGTCGCTTGCAGCCAACGATGCAGACAGGGTGTCCAACTGCACGCCTTCCGGCAACGTGGACAGATCGCTGAGCGCCTCGGATGGGCGGCCATTGACGAAGACCAGGCGTGGCGACGGAATGTCGTCCAGCGCGGCGGCATCCACCAGCGTGGGCACCAGCGGGGCAGGCTGAAAGCTGCGCCGTTCCAGCTGCCGCAACGAGGTGTATTTCCAGGCCTCGGCACGCGGGCCGGGCAGGCCGGTCTGCAGGGCGGCATCGAGCTCGGCGCGGCGTGCGTCACTGCCGCAGAAACCGCGCGCCAGGGAATCGAGCAGGGCGCTCATCAGGCGGCAACCTCAGGCACGACGCGGTCCTTCAGGAAGTGGTAGCCGTGCTTTTCCAGCTCCAGCGCCAGTTCCGGGCCACCGCTCTGCACGATGCGGCCCTCGGCCAGCACATGCACCACGTCCGGCTTGATGTAGTCGAGCAGGCGCTGATAGTGGGTGATGACCAGGAACGAACGCTCGGGCGAACGCAGCGCGTTGACGCCGTCGGCCACGCTCTTGAGCGCATCGATATCCAGGCCCGAATCGGTCTCGTCCAGGATGGCGAGCTTGGGCTCGAGCACTGCCAGCTGGAAGATCTCGTTGCGCTTCTTTTCGCCGCCGGAGAACCCTTCATTGACACCGCGATGCAGCAGCTCGTCCTTCAGATGCAGCACGGCCAGCTTCTGCCGCACCAGCTTGAGGAACTGCATCGAATCCAGCTCGTCTTCGCCGCGCGCCTTGCGCTGCGCATTGAGCGCGGCGCGCAGGAAATAGGTGTTGTTGACGCCGGGAATTTCCACCGGGTACTGGAAGGCCAGGAACAGGCCGGCGGCGGCGCGCTCTTCCGGCGGAAGGTCGAGAAGATCCTTGCCGTCGAACTGCACGCTGCCTGCGCCGACCTCATAGCCATCGCGACCGGCCAGCACATTGCCCAGCGTGGATTTACCCGCGCCATTGGGACCCATGATGGCGTGCACCTGGCCGGGCTTCACTTCCAGCGACAGGCCCTTGAGGATTTCCTTGTCGCCGATGCGGGCGTGGAGGTTTTCGATCTTCAGCATGGTGGGGGTTTCCGTGGTGCGGGCCGTGGCCCGCCGGTAAAGAGAATGCGTTGTGCGAGGGGCAGCAGGCGGTCAGCCCACCGAGCCTTCCAGCGAGACTTCCAGCAGCTTCTTGGCTTCCACCGCGAACTCCATCGGCAGCTCGCGGAACACCTGCTTGCAGAAGCCGTCGACGATCATCGACACCGCGTCTTCCTGGCTGATGCCACGAGCGCGGCAGTAGAACAGCTGGTCGTCGGAGATCTTGGAGGTGGTGGCCTCGTGCTCGACCGTGGCGCCGGGGTTCTTCACCTCGATGTAGGGGAAGGTGTGGGCACCGCACTGCTTGCCGATCAGCAGTGAATCGCACTGGGTGTAGTTGCGCGCGCCATCTGCGTTGCGGTCGACCCGGACCAGGCCGCGGTAGGTGTTCTGTCCGCGGCCGGCGCTGATGCCCTTGCTGATGATCTTGCTCTTGGTGCGCTTGCCGATGTGGATCATCTTGGTGCCGGTGTCGGCCTGCTGGCGGTGGTGGGTCAACGCCACCGAGTGGAACTCACCGACCGAGTCGTCGCCCAGCAGCACGCAGGACGGGTACTTCCAGGTGATCGCCGAGCCGGTCTCGACCTGGGTCCAGGTGACCTTGCTGCGTGCGCCGCGGCATTCGGCACGCTTGGTGACGAAGTTGTAGATGCCGCCGACGCCGTTCTCGTCGCCCGGGTACCAGTTCTGCACCGTGGAGTACTTGATTTCCGCATCTTCCAGCGCAACCAGCTCGACCACCGCCGCATGCAGCTGGTTCTCGTCGCGCATCGGCGCGGTGCAGCCTTCCAGGTAGGACACGTACGCCTTGTCCTCGCAGATGATCAGCGTGCGCTCGAACTGGCCGGTGTGGCCGGCGTTGATGCGGAAATAGGTGCTCAGCTCCATCGGGCAACGCACGCCCTTGGGGATGAACACGAAGCTGCCATCGGAGAACACCGCCGAATTGAGCGCGGCGAAATAGTTGTCGCCGACCGGCACCACGGTGCCGAGGTACTGCTTGACCAGCTCGGGATGTTCCTTGATCGCTTCGGACATCGAGCAGAACACGATGCCCTTCTCGGCCAGCTCCTTGCGGAAGGTGGTGCCGACGGACACCGAGTCGAACACCGCGTCCACCGCCACGCCGGCCAGCTTGGCGCGCTCGTGCAGCGGCACGCCCAGCTTGTCGTAGGTGTCGAGCAGTTCCTTGGGCACGTCATCCAGCGAGGCGTACTTCGGGCCCTTCGGCGCGGAGTAGTAGCTGAGCGCCTGCAGATCGATCGGGGCGATCTGCAGCTTGGCCCAGTTCGGCATCGGCATGGTCAGGAAGTGGCGGTAGGCGTCCAGGCGCCACTGCGTCATCCATTCCGGCTCTTCCTTCTTGGCCGACAGGGCACGGATGGTGTCCTCGTCCAGGCCGGCGGGAAGGGAGTCTGATTCGATGTCCGTGATGAAGCCGGCCGAATACTTGCGGCCGAGCTGCTCGTGGATCTCGCGGTTGGGGGTGTCGTCGTGGGCGACGTTTTCGATGGTTTCGGTGGCCATGGGGGGCTGCCTACGGATCAGGAGACGACGTCGACAGCGATGGTGCGGCGCTGTTCGTCATCGGCAAGGGGGAGAGGGGGGAGAATCTGGGCGAGGGTGACGTCGCGCAGGGCCTCGGAGACCACGTCGTTGATCAGCCGCCAGCTGCTGCGCGCGCCGCACTTGGGCGCCATGCCGCACTGGTGGTGGTCGTGGCTGCATTCGGTCAGGGCCAGCGGCCCCTCCATCGCTTCGACCACTTCGAACAGCGAGATCTCGATGGCCGCGCGGGTCAGCCGGTAGCCGCCACGGACGCCGCGCAGGCCCTCGACCAGGCCGGCCTGGGCCAGCGGCTTGAGTACCTTGCTGACGGTCGGCGGTTCCAGACCAGTGAATTCGGCCAGCTCGGTGGCACTGAGCACCTCGCCCGGGCGGGCGGCGAGTACGGTCAGTACCACGGTGGCGTAATCGGTGAGTTTGGTGACGCGCAACATGGGGATGCGAGCGGTTCTTAAAGCGGACTGAAATTGTACGCTTTTATTCGCCGCCATCCAAGCCGGGCATTCAGCCGGCGCCGGGGGCCGGGCCGGGAGCACTCACCGGGGCCGTTGCCAGGGCGCCAATGCTGAGCCAACGGGATGATTTTCGCAATCACCCGGAATGGGCGAGAATCAACGTTCCTTTCGCTGCAGACCTCCCTTGCCGATGCCCAAGAAGATCCAAGCCCGCAAGTCCGCCATCCACGGCAACGGTGTGTTTTCCGTGGCCCCGATCAAGCAGGGCGAGCGCGTGATCCAGTACAAGGGCCTGCTGCGCAGCCACGGCGACGTCGATGCCGATGACAGCGGCGATGTTGAAAGTGGCCATACCTTCCTGTTCACCCTCAACGACGACTGGGTGATCGATGCCAACTACAAGGGCAACGATGCGCGCTGGATCAACCACAGCTGCGACCCGAACTGCGAGGCGGTGATCGAGGAAGACGAAGACGGTGACAGCCGCGGCGACAAGGTCTTCATCGAAGCGCTGCGCGATATCAAGGCCGGCGAAGAGCTGACCTACAACTACGGCATCACCTTGGCCGAGCGCCATACGGCCAAGCTGAAGAAGATCTGGGAGTGCCGCTGCGGTTCGCCCAAGTGCACCGGCACCATGCTGCAGCCCAAGCGCTGATTGCGGTAGCGCCGGGCCATGCCCGGCGATCGCGGTGCGCGGGAGAATCAGAAGCCGCCAGGCATGGCCCGGCGCTGCCTTGTTTTATTTTCCGAGCACGCCTGCCGGTACCAGGTTGCCCAGGTTCTGGTTGAAGGTGACCACCAGCTTGCCGTTCTTCACCTGTGCCGACTGCACCTGCAGTGCACCGAGCACGCCGGCCATGGCCGGGTCCAGCTTGTAGATTGGCTCGCGCTGGGCGTAGTCGCTCAGCCAGGCATTGAGCAGGCCGCGGGTGCGCGAGTCGAGGCGACCGCCCTGGTTGGCCGGAGTGAAGTCATCGACGCTGGGCTGCTGCAGATGGAAGCCCTGGGTCTGTGCGTCGTAGCGCAGGCCGCTGCTGAGCTTCACCGTACCGAGCTTGGCCGGGTTGCCGCCAGCGGTCGCCAGTGCCACATCCATGCCCAGGTTCAGTCGTTCGCCGGCCGGCAGGCTCAGCTGCGGATGGCTCATGGTCAGCGCGATCAGGCCACCCAGCGCGTCCTGGGTACGGGGGAAACTGCCATCGAGGTACTGCTGCACATCGCTGGCGCCGACCGACAGTTCGCGGCCGGAAATGGAAGGGGCGGCCTGCGCGCCGATCGCCGCGGCGATCAGTACGGTGGAGGCGGCAAGGCGGGTCATCAGGGAACGCAGGCGCATGGCGGTGACCGGTGAATGCGGAATGGATGGATCAAAGAGTAGCCTTGCCGGCTGAATCGTGCGTGCATGCCGCTGCAACGGTTCAGTCCAGCGTTGGCCGCAGTTGCGCCGACTGGATCTGCCAGGCGCGGCCATCGCTGCTGGGGTGCACCCGGTACCAGCCGCCGAAGCGGAACGTGCCCTGGGGGGTCGCTGCACGGATCTGTACCGGGATCTCCAGCAGCTGTGGTGGCTGGTGGCCGTCGCGGGCTATCGGCGACCCGGTCGTCAGGCGCAGGCTGCGGACGTCCTCCAGCTGGCGCAACGCGGCGTCGTCCGCGCGTCGTGCATCGCTGGGCGGGAAGGCCCAGGCGGCATCGGCGCCTTTGCGGTCCCGGTTGAGCAGTGCCATGACATAGCGATTGAGCATTGCGGCCGGGAGCTCGGCTTCGGCCGCGACGGCGGCAAACAGCGGGTCGACCGCGGTGGCTTGCAGTGCGGGCGCTTCGCCCTCTGCACTGGCAGCGGCCGGAGCCGGCGGCGGCGCAGGAGCGCTGGTTGGATCCGGTTGCGCCTCCGGCCGCGAACAGCCGAACAGCACCAGCGGCGCGATCAACAACAGGAACCTGCGCATGCCTGCCTCCTCCCCGGGGCGACGTGAAGGAGGGCAGTGTATCGACTGCGTCGGTCTCAGCGGGAGGACGGCAGCTGTTCCAGCGCGTCCAGCGCCGGCAGCACCTGCGTGGCGATCGCGCCCAGTGCGTGGCCTTCGGTTTCGGCATGGCGCTGCACGATATCGCGCAGCAGCTGGGTGGCGATCACGACTGTCGCACGCTCGTCGCCGCTGAGCCCAGCGGTGCGCGGTGCAGCTTCCAGCAGGCGCATCAGGTCGCGGCTGGCGCGGTGCTCCAGTTCGATGGTGCAGCGCCCGGTGCACTGCACCCCGTCCTTTTCGATGGGGGTCACCGAGATCCGGTAGCGGGTGGAGGGGCTGGCCATGAGGGTGTGCTCGCCGTAGCTGTGGAGGATGTGCCCACGATAGGCAAGGCCACGGCCGGCGGCGATGGCCGGCGCTGCACGCAGTGTTCCACCCGGTAGGTTCCGTGCCGGCAGGTAACACGCTCATCCAATGGCGGCGGGCCTGTGCGGGCAATCCGCTGGCTGCGGCAACGCTGTGTTGCGGCCTGCGGTTCGGACAAAAAAAACGGGACGGCCTGAGCCGTCCCGTCGGAATCCGCGTTTGGGCGCGCGCTTACAGCGCAGCGTCCTTCAGCTTCTTCAGCGGACGCACCTTCAGCTTGGTGGTGGCCGGCTTGGCGGCGAACCACTGTTCTTCCTTGGTGAACGGGTTGATGCCCTTGCGCTTCGGCTTGGCCGGCACATTGACGGTGCTGATCTTCAGCAGGCCCGGCAGGGTGAACGAGCCAGCGCCCTTCTTGTGCACCGAGGAGGCGACAGCGCTTTCCAGCGAGGCCAGCACAGCGCGGACGTCCTTGGCGATGACGCCGGAGGCTTCAGCGATGTGTGCAACCAGGCCGGACTTGGTCAGCACTTCCTTGATCGGCTTCGGAGCGGCCGGCTTGGCGGCTGCCTTCGTCGCGACTTTCTTCACTGCCTTCTTCGGGGCAGCCTTCTTAGCGGTCTTTGCCATGGTTTCCTGTTCCGTGAACGGTTGGTTGTTTGGTCGGCGCCGAACCCCGTCGGCAAGCGCAATGTAGGGCAACTCTCGGGCGCCGCCAATAGCCTGGAGTGCGGAAAGTGCATGTTTTTTCATATCCAGGCCGATTCAGTACATGGCCGGTGGTGGGGGCTGGGGGTACCGCGGTGCGGCCGGCAATGCTCGTCCCGGTCGCACGGGGATGCGCGAAATTACTGAAAACAAGGGAAAAATGCGCGTTCTCATGGCGAGGAAGTGTCCACGTGCCTGCGTCCAGGGTGACGTCCGGCGTGCAGCGGAGCGACGCAGGGCTAACGCATGCCGTGCGAGGGTAAACGTTCATCACCGCCACGCAGGAGCAGCACATGGGAATCTCGCGACACGCCACCGCGCACTGGGAAGGCGATCTGAAGTCCGGCAAGGGACAGTTGAGCACGCCGCAGAGTGGCCTGCTGGACAAGACGCGCTATGGCTTCAACAGCCGTTTCGGCGACGAAAAAGGCACCAATCCGGAAGAGCTGATCGCTGCTGCACATGCAGGCTGTTTCACCATGGCGCTGTCGGCCAAGCTCGGCGAAGCCGGCTTCACCCCGACCTCGCTGGATACCGAGGCCAAGGTCGATCTGTCACTGGAAGGCGGCCCGCAGCTGTCGCAGATCCGGCTGAAAGTGAAGGCCGTGGTGCCCGGCATCGATGCGGCGCAGTTCCGTGCCATTGCCGATGACGCCAAGCAGAACTGCCCGGTGTCCAAGGCGCTGAGCGCGGTGCCGATCAGCCTGGAAGCCGAGCTGGGTTGAGGTCGGTAGCGCCGGGCATGGCCCGGCGCCACCACGCCGTACGGGATCACCAATCAATGGTGCCGCTGATCACTGTCTGAACCTGCCCACCGGACCAGACTTCCCCGTCTTCATCGACGAAAAGGGTCAAGCGCGCATCGTGACCGACTTCGCGACCCTGGCTGACTTCAAACGGTGCGCGGCCCTTGGGCAAGGCGTCGCGCAGGTCCAGCCATGCGGCGAGCACGGCGTTGGCGGCGCCGGAAGCGGCGTCTTCGAAGCGACGGCCGTTGCCGACGAAGGCGCGCACCGCCAGGTCGAACCCCTCGCTGCCATCGCTGAAGGCATAGGCGAACACGCCCATGCTGTCGGTGGACTCAGCCAGTGCGGCCACCGCATCCCAGTCCGGCTGCAGCGCGCGCAACGCGGCCTCATCGGCTACCTGCACCACCCACCAGCTGCGCCCGCCCTGCATGCGTGCCGGCGGCAGCGTGCCCAGCGGCCAGCCTTCCAGGACTGCCTGCAGGCGTGGATCGGTGGCGTCGGCGGTCTCGGCCAGCTGCGCGCGCGGGGTGCGTATGGCGATGCGCTGCTGCGCAGCCTCGCCACTGACGCGTAGCGGCAGCGCGCCGGCAATGCCGTCCTGCACAAGGACGCCGTCGACCGGCGCGGCCAGGCCTGCCTGCAGTACCGCGTGCGCGGTGCCGACGCTGGGGTGGCCGGCGAACGGTACTTCCTTCTGCGGGCTGAACATGCGCAGCCGATAGCTGGCGCCGGCGGCCTGCGGCGGGAACACGAAGGTGGTTTCCGGCAGGCGCGTCCAGCGCGCGATGGCCTGCATGCTGGCGTCGTCCAGGCCTTCGGCATCGAGTACCACGGCCAGCGGATTACCCGCGCCGGGGCGCGGCGAGAACACATCCAGCTGCAGGAAACGGCGGGTGGTCATCGGGTTGAAACTCCAGAAATGAAGGGAAATACGGTAGCGCGGGGCCATGCCCCGCGAGTGCGCAGCGCGGCAAGGCCGCCGGGCATGGCCCGGCGCTACCAGCGGATGTTGCCGTCGATGACCGGCTGCACCTGGCCGCCGATCCAGACCGTGCCCTCTGCATCGACTTTTACCTGTACGCGGCCATCGCGGCCGACTTCGCGGCCCTGGCTGGCCTCGTAGCGGCCCTCGCGGCCGGGCAGGGCGTTGCGCTGCCGCAGCCAGGCGCCGATCAGGGCATTGGCGCTGCCGGTCACCGGATCCTCGGGCACGCTGGCCGCATCCGCAGGGCAGAACGCGCGCACCACGCGGGAATGGTCGGTACCGGCTTCGTCAGCGAACACGGCCACGCCGGTTGCGTCGGTGGCCAGGCTCCAGTCACGCAGGGCGGCCATGTCCGGCACCAGGTTGCGTACGGTGGTGGCATCGCGCAGCGGCAGAAGCCACCAGCGCGCGCCGTTGTCCCATAGTTCCGGCGCATACCCGTTGGCGGCGAGGGCCAGCAGCGCTTCGGGCACCCCGTCGGCTGTCGTCGCCCGTTGCCGCGCCGGCGGACTGGCCAGCTGGATCTGCAGCGCCTCGGCCGGGCCGCTCACCCGTACCGGCAGCAACCCTGCGGCGCACTGCTGTACCAGCGCACCCTCGCGCGGTTGGGCCAGGCCGCAGGTCACCGCCGTCCAGGCCGCGCCAACACTGGGGTGGCCGGCGAAAGCCAGCTCACGGGTCGGGGTGAAGATGCGGATGTGGTAGTCGGCGCCGGGCGCGCTGGGGCGCAGGAAGAACACCGTCTCGGACAGGTTCAGCCAGGCCGCCAGAGCCTGCATCTGCTCGCCGGAGAGATCGTCGGCGTCCAGCACGGCGCCCAGGGGGTTGCCGGTACCGGGGCGGGGGGCGAAGACATCGAGCTGCAGGTAACGGAGGACGGCCATCTACGGGGATATTGCGCTTAGAATCAAAGGTTCCGCCCCCGAGGGCGGCTTCCCCACATTCTACATAGCCAATCCATGTCAGCTTCCCCCCTTGTCGATCGTTGGATCGTACTGAAGTTCGGCGGCACCTCGGTGTCGCGTCGTCACCGCTGGGACACGATCGGGAAGCTGGCGAAAAAACGCGCGGAAGAGACCGGCTCGCGCGTGCTGGTGGTGGTGTCGGCGCTGTCCGGGGTCACCAACGAACTGACCGCGATTGCCGATGGCGCGCCGGACAGCCGTGATCGCGTGGCCGCGCTGGTCGAGCGCCACCAGGGCTTCCTGCAGGAACTGGAGCTGGGCGCCGAGGTGCTGGCCGAACGACTGGCCGTGCTGCAGGGCCTGCTCGATGACCCGCGCGCCGCTGCTCGTCCGCTGGACTGGCAGGCCGAGGTACTGGGCCAGGGCGAGTTGTTGTCGTCCAGCCTGGGTGCGGCCTACCTGCGTGCCAGCGGCCTGGATTTCGGCTGGATGGATGCCCGCCAGTGGCTGGATGCACTGCCGCCACAGCCGAACCAGAGCGACTGGTCGCAGCGCCTGTCGGTGAATTGCCAGTGGCGTGCGGACGCAGCCTGGGCGCAGCGCTTCCGCGCGCAGCCGACCCGGCTGCTGATCACCCAGGGCTTCATCTCGCGCCACGCCGACGGCGGCACCGCCATCCTCGGTCGTGGTGGTTCGGATACCTCGGCGGCGTACTTCGGTGCGCTGCTCGGCGCCAGCCGCGTGGAGATCTGGACCGACGTGCCGGGCATGTTCAGCGCCAATCCCAAGGACGTTCCGGATGCGCGGCTGCTGACCCGGCTGGACTATTACGAAGCGCAGGAAATCGCCACCACCGGTGCCAAGGTACTGCACCCGCGTTCGATCAAGCCGTGCCGTGATGCCGGCGTGCCGATGGCCATTCTCGATACCGAGCGTCCCGAACTGCCGGGTACCAGCATCGACGGCAATGCCGCACCGGTGCCGGGGGTGAAGGCGATCAGCCGCCGCAACGGCATCGTGCTGGTGTCGATGGAAGGCATCGGCATGTGGCAGCAGGTCGGCTTCCTGGCCGACGTGTTCAATCTGTTCAAGAAGCATGGCCTGTCGGTAGACCTGATCGGCTCGGCCGAGACCAATGTCACCGTGTCGCTGGATCCCTCCGAGAACCTGGTCAACACCGATGTGCTGGCCGCGCTGTCGGCCGACCTGTCGCAGATCTGCAAGGTGAAGGTGATCGTGCCGTGCGCGGCGATCACCCTGGTCGGTCTCGGCATGCGCTCGCTGCTGCACAAGCTGTCGGACGTGTGGGCGACCTTCGGCCGCGAACGCGTGCACATGATCTCGCAGTCGTCCAACGACCTGAACCTGACCTTCGTCATCGACGAAGCCGATGCCGATGGCCTGCTGCCGATCCTGCACGCCGAACTGATCGACAGCGGCGCGATGCCGGTGGAAGAGACCGAAGTGTTCGGCCCGCGCTGGCGCGAGATTGCCGGTACGGTGCGCCCGCGTGGTACGCCTTGGTGGCGTGGCCAGCGTGCGCACCTGCTGCAGCTGGCCGATGCCGGTACGCCACGCTACGTCTATCATCTGCCGACCGTACGTGCCCGTGCCCGCGCGCTGGCGGCGATCAAGCCGATCGACCAGCGCTACTACGCGATCAAGGCAAACAGCCATCCGGCCATCCTGCAGCTGCTGGAAGCCGAGGGCTTTGGACTGGAGTGCGTATCGCATGGCGAACTGAAGCACGTGTTCCAGCATCTGCCGGAACTGTCGCCCAAGCGCGTGCTGTTTACCCCCAGCTTCTGCCCGCGCGAGGAATACGAAGCGGCATTCGCGCTGGGCGTGACCGTCACCGTCGACAATGTCGAGGCGCTGCAGCGCTGGCCGGACCTGTTCCGCAACCGCGAGCTGTGGCTGCGCGTTGATCTGGGTCGTGGCGAGGGCCACCACGCCAAGGTGCGTACCGGTGGCAAGGATTCCAAGTTCGGCCTGCCGATCGCCCGCGTCGACGAGTTCGTGCGCGCGGCTACCGAACTGGGCACCCGCGTGGTCGGCCTGCATGCGCACCTGGGCAGCGGTGTGGAAACCGCGCAGCACTGGCGCCTGATGTGCGATGAGCTGGCCGGTTTCGCCCGCCGCATCGGCAGCGTACAGACCATCGACATCGGTGGTGGCCTTCCGATTCCGTACAGCGACGAAGACGAGCCGTTCGACCTGGAGGCCTGGGCCGAGGGTCTGGCCGAGGTCAAGGCGCTGCATCCGGCGTTCCGTCTGGCGATCGAACCGGGCCGCTTCCTGGTGGCCGAATCGGGCGTGCTGCTGACCCATGCCACCCAAGTGGTGGAGAAGGATGGCGTGCGCCGGGTCGGCCTGGATGCGGGCATGAACACCCTGATGCGCCCGGCGCTGTACGACGCCTGGCATGACATCGAGAACCTCAGCCGCCAGGGCGGTTATGCCGAAGCGGCGTTTGATGTGGTCGGCCCGATCTGCGAATCCAGCGATGTGTTCGGCAAGCGCCGCAAGCTGCCGGTGTCGACCGCGCCGGACGATGTGATGCTGATCGCCGATGCCGGTGCCTACGGCTACGTGATGTCCAACACCTACAACCAGCGGGCGATGCCGCGCGAAGACGTGATCGAGTGATCGCTGCCTTCCGCGCTCTGCACCCGCCCACCGACACCTCCCGCGCCTGCGCGCGGGAGGTGCCTGACCGGATACACCATGACTGCTTTTGATAAACACCAGGTTTCCCGCTTCCGCTTCGTCCGCTGCGAATTCGCCGCGGACACTGGCGTGGCCAAGCTGGTCTACGCCTTCGACGACGGCCCGGAAATGGTGGAAACCATCACCGTTCCCGGCGCGCCGTTCGTAGTGGACCAGGCGCGTGCCGCCGCCGTGCAGCGAGCGCTGCAGCTGCTGCACCTGATTGCCGGTGTCAGCTACTACAAGGCGGGCGTGCCGGAGACGGTCAGCATCGACAGCTACAACATTGATGCCGAAACCGCTGCGCTGGTGGAGACGGTCTACCTCAATGGCCTGGGCGAATTTGCCTACCGCAACGGCCTGAACCTGCGCGGGCGCTTCCGCCTGCCGGTACAGGGCGAAGCGGTGCAGGCACCGGTGCTGGGCCTGCAGCCGCACGCGCTGGTGGCAATTGGCGGCGGCAAGGATTCGCTGGTCAGCATCGAAGCGCTGCGCCGTGCCGGCGTGGACGAGACGGTGACCTGGATCGGTGGCTCGCAGCTGATCCGCGCCTGTGCCGAGCGCACCGGCCTGCCGACGCTGAACCTGGGCCGCGCGCTGGCGCCGGAACTGTTCGAGCTCAACCGCCAGGGCGCCTGGAACGGCCATATCCCGGTTACCGCGGTGAACTCGGCGATCATGGTGCTGGCCGCGCTGCTGCAGGGCGTGGACCAGGTGGTGTTCTCGAACGAACGTTCGGCCAGCTACGGCAGCCAGATTCCGGGCACCGGTGAAGTCAACCATCAGTGGTCCAAGGGCTGGGCGTTCGAGCAGGCGTTCGGCAGCCATGTGCAGAAGCAGCTGGCCGCCGATCTGCAGTACTACTCGCTGCTGCGGCCGATGTCCGAGTTGGCGGTTGCGCGCCAGTTCGCCAAGACCGATTTCTACGACGCGCACTTCTCCAGCTGCAACCGCAACTTCCACATCCTCGGCGAGCGCCCAGTGAACCGCTGGTGCGGTGTCTGCCCGAAGTGCCATTTCGTGTTCCTGGCGCTGGCCCCGTTCATGCCCAAGACGCGCCTGGTACGCATCTTCGGCCGCAACCTGCTGGATGACATCGAGCAGGCTGGCGGCTTCGACGCACTGCTGGAATTCCAGGACCACAAGCCGTTCGAATGTGTAGGCGAAGGCCGCGAATCGCGCGCAGCGATGGCAACCCTGGCGCAGCGTGCCGAGTGGAAGGAAGACGTGCTGGTGAAGCGCTTCTGCAATGAGATCCAGCCGCAGTTGGATGCCGCCGAACTGGAACTGGCACCGCTGTTGCAGCTGCAGGGCGAACACCGTATTCCGGCTGCGCTGTGGGAACGGGTACGTGAAGATTTCGAAGCTTGAAGGAAAGCGCGTTGCGCTGTGGGGCTGGGGCCGTGAGGGCCGCGCCGCGTTTGCGGTGCTGCGTTCGCGCCTGCCCGGGCTTGGCCTGAGCCTGTTCTGTCCAGCTGCCGAAGTCGAGGCAGCGCGTGCGGAAACACACGGTGCGCTGGACGTCCGTGGTGAGCCGTCGGCCGAGGCGCTGGCTGCCTTCGATGTGGTGATCAAGTCGCCGGGCATCAGCCCTTACCAGCCAATCGCGCTGGCCGCCGCCGCGCAGGGCACCACTTTCATCGGCGGCACTGCTCTGTGGTTTGCCGAGCATGCGGGTGCTGATGGCATCGTGCACGACACCGTGTGCGTGACCGGTACCAAGGGCAAGAGCACCACCACCGCGCTGGTCGCGCACCTGCTGCGTGCCGCCGGCCACCGCACCGGCCTGGTCGGCAACATCGGCCTGCCGCTGCTGGAAGCGCTGGACCCGCAACCCGCGCCCGAGTACTGGGCGGTGGAACTGTCCAGTTACCAGACCGGCGAAGTGGCCCGCAGTGGCGCCCGCCCGCAGGTGGCGGTGGTGCTGAACCTGTTCCCGGAACACCTGGACTGGCACGGCAGCGAGCAGCGTTACATCGACGACAAGCTGCGGCTGGTGACTGAAGCCGCACCGCGCATCGCCGTGCTCAACGCCGCCGATCCGCATCTGGCCGCGCTGTCTCTGCCTGACAGCGAAGTGGTCTGGTTCAACCAGCCGCAGGGTTGGCATATGCGCGGTGACATCGTGCATCGCGGTGAGCAGGCGGTGTTCGACACCCGCAACACGCCACTGCCGGGCCGCCACAACCGTGGCAACCTATGCGCGGTACTGGCCGCTCTGGAAGCGCTGGGGCTGGATGCCGTGGCGCTGGCGCCGGCGGTGCAGGACTTCCGTCCGTTGCCGAATCGCCTGCAGCGCATCGGCGTGGCCGATGGCCTGACCTACGTCAACGATTCAATCAGCACCACGCCGCATGCCAGCCTGGCAGCGCTGGAGTGCTTCGCCGGCCAGCGCATCGCGCTGCTGGTGGGCGGACATGATCGCGGCCTGGACTGGAGCGATTTCATGCAGCACATGGCCCACGACGTGCCGCCGGTGGAGATCGTGACCATGGGCAGCAACGGCCCGCGCATCCACGCGATGCTGCAGCCGCTGGCCGATGCCGGCCGCTTCGGCCTGCACGCGGCCGGTGACCTGCCCGAAGCGATGGCGCTGGCACGCGCGGCGCTGGGTACGCAGGGCGGGGTGGTGCTGCTGTCGCCGGGCGCGCCGAGTTTTGGTGCCTACCGCGATTACGTGGCTCGTGGTCGCCATTTCGCCGAGCTGGCCGGCTTCGACCCGGACAGCATCAGCGCGATTCCGGGGTTGGGCATCGTTTGAGCCACCGGTCCGGGGTCGGATCCCTTTCCGCAGGAAAGGGCTCTGACCCCAGCGGGATCCTGTGCATCCCATCCACGCATGGCGTGGATCTACTGTAGAGCCACGCCCACGCTCGGCTGGATTTCAGTCGTCCTGATCGATGAACGCGTAATCGCCATCAATCAACTGCTGCAGGTACGCATCGAAGCTCGGCGCGATGACTGCATAGCTGTCCGGATCGTGCAGGTAGCGCACCACCTGGCCGACGGTGCCGCCTGGTGCCGGGTCGAAATCCAGGTAGAGCATCGAGGTGCCGCCGTTGTTCATGCAGTGCGAGAAGCACAGGCGACGGTCCATCGGCAGATCGGGGTCGATGCCATCGCCGAGGATCTCCGGCTCGTCGTCCAGCCACTCTTCGTAGATCGAGCGGATGCTGTCGTCCCACTGCCGCTGGTCTTCGAAGACCTGCGCCACCGAACGCAGGTAGTACGGATAGCCACCTTCCTCCACGTCCGAGCCGAGCATCAGCACGCAGACCTCGCCGCCGGGGTACTCGCGGAAGTGCGTGCCATCCACGCGCGACAGCAACGCGACCAGACTGTCCGGAACCTGCGGCCACTGCCCACGCAGGCGCTGCAGGTCTTCGGCGTTGGCGCCCTGCACGTGGCCCCACTGCGGGGCATCGTCGGCAGGCAGGCGTGGAATCAGGCCAGACAGAAAGCGATCAACCAGGTTCATGCGAAAAAGGGGACGGAGGGGATTAAGTCGTATCCAACCACACCTGCGTCACGTCGCCAATGCAGAATGCGACGCGGGAGGGGCAAATACGGCTTAATCCCCTCCGTCCCCTTTTTCTTGCGGAGCAGGCGCATGAATCGTTGGCGATGCGGTGTAGCGGTGATGCTGGGGCTGGCGGCGATGCCGGCGTGGGCGGCAATGAAGACGCAACCGGTGGAGTGGAAACACCAGGGCACGACCTTCAGTGGCGTGCTGGTCTATGACGACGGCGACAACGACAAGCGTCCCGGTCTGGTGATGGTGCCGAACTGGAAGGGCGTGAACGAATCGGCGGTCGAGAAGGCCAAACAGCTGGCTGGCGATGACTACGTGGTGCTGGTGGCCGATGTGTACGGCAAGGGCGTGCGGCCGAAGACCGATGCCGAGGCCGGGCCGGTGGCGACCAAGCTGCGCAATGACCGGTCGCTGCTGCGCGCACGCGCGCTGGAGGCGGTGAACGTGCTCAAGGCCCAGGCCGGCAAGACGCCGCTCGATGCGAACCGGATCGGCGCGGTGGGCTTCTGTTTCGGCGGCACCACGGTGCTGGAGCTGGCCCGTGCCGGTGCGCCGCTGGCCGGTGTGGTCAGCCTGCACGGCGGGCTGGGTTCGCCGCTGCCGGCGCAGGCCGGTGGCACGCACCCATCGGTGCTGGTGCTCAATGGCGCCGATGACAAGAGCGTGAGCGCCGAGGACATCGCCGGTTTCCAGAAGGAAATGAACGCGGCCAAGGTCGACTGGGAATTCACCAACTACAGCGGGGCAGTGCACTGCTTCGCCGAGCGCGATGCCAACAGCCCGCCGGGCTGCCAGTACAACGAACGGGCGGCCAAGCGCGCGTGGAAGGCGCTGGATGAGTTCTTCGAGGAGCGCTTCGAGAAACGCTGAAGAGATATGCCGACCAACGGTCGGCACCTACCGATGTTTCAGTGCCGACCAACGGTCGGCGCCTACCGGTCATTGTGGGTGCCGACCGTTGGTCGGCACACCTCCGCTGGTCAATGCGAACGCTGCACCGCGTAGCGGGCCAGGCCGCGCAGGGCGGCCACGGCATCGTTGTCGCCCAGGCCATCGAGCGCGCGCTCGGCGGCTTCGGCATACTCCTCGGCACGCGCACGGCTGTACTCGAGTCCGCCGGTGGCGCGGATCGCGGCCAGCACTTCCGGCATCGCCGAGGCGTCGCCGTCCTGCACGATGGTGCGCAGGCGCTCGCGGGTGGCGTCGTCGGAGTGGGCCATCGCGTGGATCAGCGGCAGCGTCGCCTTGCCCTCGGCGAGGTCGTCGCCCAGGTTCTTGCCCAGCTCCTCGGCATTGGCCGAGTAGTCCAGCACGTCGTCGGCGATCTGGAACGCGTAGCCCAGGTGCATGCCGTAGTCGAACAGGGCCTGCTGGGTGGCTTCGTCCACGCCGCTGGCCAGCGCGCCCAGGCGGGTACCGGCAGCGAACAGGACCGCGGTCTTGCGCTCGATCACGCGCAGGTAGGCCGCTTCGTCGGTATCCGGGTTGTGCACGTGCAGCAGCTGCAGCACTTCACCTTCGGCGATGCGGTTGGTGGCATCGGCCAGGATCTGCATCACCGACATGCGCTCCAGCTCGACCATCAGCTGGAAGCTGCGCGAGTACAGGAAGTCACCGACCAGCACGCTGGGTGCGTTGCCCCACAGCGCGTTGGCGGTGCTGCGGCCGCGGCGCAGGCTGGATTCGTCCACCACGTCGTCGTGCAGCAGGGTGGAGGTGTGGATGAACTCGATGATCGCCGCCAGCTGGTGGTGATCCGGGCCGGCCTGGCCGACCGCATGGCCGGCCAGCATCACCAGCATCGGGCGTAGGCGCTTGCCGCCGGCGGAAATGATGTGATCGGCGATCTGGTTGATCAGCACGACGTCCGAGGACAGCCGGCGCCGGATCAGGGCGTCGACGGCGGCCATGTCGGCCGCGGCAAGCGACTGGATCTGGGGCAGGCCCAGGGCGGGACGGGTGTCTTCGGTGATGGTCATGCGATCAGGCTTTCAGGCTCATCGCTGATTATAGGCGTTGCCTGTGAATTCGGGCGCAAACCGGGCTAGCCGACGTCCTTGGCCCGGCCACGGCTGCCGCCCGCGTGAATACGTATGCAGGTTGCGCCAAGCCCGGGGACCCACCGCTAAGCTTGCGGCATCAGGATTTCGGCCCGCTCCCGGCGGGTCCCGCACGCCCGGAGGGGGGCTGTCGATGTCGCACTATCCATGGTGGCGCGGAGCCGTCATCTACCAGATCTACCCGCGCAGTTTCCTCGACGCCAACGGCGACGGGGTAGGCGACCTGCCCGGCATCATCCAGCGCCTGGACTACATCGCCGCGCTGGGTGTGGACGCGATCTGGATCTCGCCGTTCTTCAAATCGCCGATGGCCGACTTCGGCTATGACATCGCCGATTACCGCGACGTCGACCCGCTGTTCGGCAGCCTGGAGGACTTCGACCGCCTGCTGGCCAAGGCCCACGGGTTGGGCCTGAAGGTGATGATCGACCAGGTGCTGAGCCACACCTCGATCGAGCATGCCTGGTTCCGCGAGAGCCGCCAGGACCGCACCAACCCGAAGGCGGACTGGTACGTCTGGGCCGATCCGCGCGAGGACGGTACCCCGCCCAACAACTGGCTGTCGCTGTTCGGCGGCGGCGCCTGGCAGTGGGAGCCGCGCCGCGAGCAGTACTACCTGCACAATTTCCTGGTCGACCAGCCGGACCTGAACTTCCATCACCCGGACGTGCAGCAGGCGACCCTGGACAACGTGCGCTTCTGGCTGGACCGTGGCGTGGATGGCTTCCGCCTGGACGCGATCAACTTCTGCTTCCACGATGCGCAGCTGCGCGACAACCCGGCCAAGCCTGCCGAAAAGCGGGTAGGGCGTGGCTTCAGCGCGGACAATCCGTACGCCTACCAGTACCACTACTACAACAACACCCAGCCGGAAAACCTGCCGTTCCTGGAGCAGCTGCGCGCGCTGCTGGACGAGTACCCGGGCGCGGTGAGCCTGGGCGAGATCTCCTCGGAGGACTCGCTGGCGACCACGGCCGAGTACACCCGCGATGGCCGCCTGCACATGGGCTACAGCTTCGAGCTGCTGGTGGACGATTACAGCGCGGCCTACATCCGCGACACGGTCTCGCGGCTGGAAGCGGCAATGACCGAAGGCTGGCCGTGCTGGGCGGTTTCGAATCACGACGTGGAGCGGGCGGTCAGCCGCTGGGGCGGCCACCCGGCCGATCCCCGCCTGGCGCGGATGCTTGTGGCGATGCTGTGCTCGCTGCGCGGTTCGGTCTGTCTGTACCAGGGCGAGGAACTGGGCCTGGCCGAGGCCGAGGTGCCGTTCGAGGCCCTGCAGGACCCGTATGGCATCACCTTCTGGCCGAACTTCAAGGGCCGTGATGGCTGCCGCACCCCGCTGCCGTGGACCGATGCGCCGCTGGCGGGTTTCACCACGGGCCAGCCGTGGCTGCCGATCCCGGCCGAGCACCGGGCGGCGGCGGTGGCCGTGCAGGAGCGGGATCCGCACTCGGTACTGGCCGCGTTCCGGGCATTCCTGGGCTGGCGGCATAGCCAGCCTGCGCTACTGCATGGCAGCATCCGATTCATCGAAAGCGCCGAGCCAGTGCTGCTGTTCGAGCGTATGCTTGCAGATGAAACCCTCCTGCTGGCGTTCAACCTGTCGGCCGAGGCGGTGAGCCATCCGCTGCCGCCGGGCAACTGGCAGCAGGTGGCGGTACCGGGCCCGGATGCGGGCACGGTGCAGGGCAATGAACTCCAGCTGCCGCCGCGCGCGGTGTATTGCGCCCGACGCAGCTGACCGTTTTCTCCGGTGGCGGTACTTGCGGGGACGGGGCCGAAGCGCCCCGTCCCTTTTTTGTGGCCGGGATTCCGGCGAAACGCATCCACGCATGGCGTGGATCTACTGCCGGCATTCGCGCAAAAGAAAACCCGCTGCCTGCGCAGCGGGTTTCCGATGGGTCGTTGCCGGCCAGCGGCCGGCACTACCCGGTCGTGGTCAGAACTTGTAGTTCACGCCCAGCATGTAGGTGCGGCCCCATTCGATGTATTCCAGCGGGCGGTCCTTGCTGCCGGCGTAGGTGCGGTACGGCTCGTTGGTCAGGTTGCTTCCCTGCAGCAGCAGGGTCAGGCCGCGCAGGGTGCTGCTGTCGCTGAAGGTGTAGCTGACCTGGGCATCGGTCACGTTCTCGCCCACCACGTAGCGCAGGGTTCGGTTGCCGTTGAAGTTGCCGATTTCACCAATGAAGTCCGAACGGCGGCGCTGGCTCACGCGTGCTTCAAAGCCACTGCGCTCGTAGTAGGCAGTGAAGTTGTAGACACGTTTGGACAGGCCGGGAAGGCTGATCGGGTCGCTGCCCACGCTGGAGGCGCTTTCCGGATCCAGGATGGTGATGTCGCTCTTGTTGAAGGTCGCGCTGGCCTGCACGCCGAAGCCGCGCAGGCTGTCGGTCAGCATCTCCAGCGGGAACGACCCGGTCAGCTCCAGCCCCTTCAAGGTGCCGCCCTTGCCGTTCTGTGGCGTGGAGAAGGTGCCGGTGGTCAGCACCGGTGCGGTCATGCCCGGCGGCGGCACATAGTTGCCGAGCAGGCCACTGAAGTCGTAGTTGTCCACCGACTGGGTGTAGACGTAGCTCTTCAGGTCCTTGTAGAAGATCGCGGCAGCCACGTAGGCCTTTTCCCCGAAGTATTTTTCGTAGGACAGGTCGAGCGCGGTCGCGCGCCACGGATCCAGCAGCGGGTTGCCACCGCTGCCACCGGGGCGGCCGTTGTTGGTATCCACGCCGAATTCCAAGCCGGCCCGCATCTGGTCCACACGCGGGCGTGCAACCTGCTTGGCGGCGGCGAAGCGCAGCGTCTGCTGGTGCGGGAACATGAACACCAGGTTCAAGCTCGGCAGCCAATCCTTGTAGGTCTTGCCGGCAGAGAAGGGCTGGATGTTGCTGCCCGCCGGCTGCGAGCTGTCCCAGTAGCGCGAATCCGAGCTCTGGTCGGTGTGCTGCATCTGCACGCCGATGTTGCCGCGCACGCCGACCACGCCGATGTCGGTGTTGATGTTCAGGCGTGCCCACGCAGTGGTGATTTTCTCCTCGACCGTCCAGGATTTCGGAATCAGGTAGTCCAGGTTGTCGACCGGGTTGAAGGTCATGTAGCGACCCACGGCTGCCGGCACATTCCACGACGGGATGTGGCCGATGCCGGCGAAACCGAGGTTGACCGGGCGGTACTGCAGGTCCGGAGCGATGGTGGATTCGCCTTGGGCGCCGAGGAGGATGTTGCCTTCGGCCTGGGCCTTCTGCTTGCGACGGTCGGCATAGTTCACGCCCACGTCCACATCCGAGAACCAACTGGACATGGCCTCGGGAACCGGCAGCGTCGCCGCCAGCTTGGCGCCCTTCAAGCGATCTTCCACCTCCGGCACCTTGCCGTAGCCGGAACCATAGATCGTGTTGGTCAGGAACAGGCTGTCCGGATTGGAATAGTCGCGCCCCGGTGTGATCTGCGAGAAGCTGTTGTTGTTCACCACCAGGCCGATCGTGTCGAACTGCGGGCGCGGCACCAGTTGCAGGTTGTTTTCCAGGTTGATCTCGCGGCGGGTCGCCTTCGAGTAGTTCAGGTCGGCGACCAGTTTCACGCCGCCGACGTTGAACTCGTTGTTCCAGCCGAATGCATCGATCTTGTCCTTGCGCTTGTTGTACATGCCGCGCACCAGCGGGTACGCATTGCTGATCGTGCCGCCGGTGAAGCTGCCATCGGCATTGCGGCCGACATTGCTGAACACCGGCAGGATCGCGTTGGGATTGTTGCCGTCTTCGCCATTGCCACTGAGGCTCAGCTCGAACTGGTTGGCGGTATCGATCTGCTCGGCTTCGGTGTGGAACGCATCGAAGGTGCTGGTCCAGCTGTTGTTCGGGCGGAACTGGATCGTTGCCATCACGCCGTCGCGCTTGTTGTTGCCGGTACGGCGCAGCGCCTTGATGCCATCGGTGAAGTAGGTGCCTGGCGCGATTCCGCGACGCTCGCCCTTATCGGTGTGCTCGGTGGTCCAGGGCTCGTACAGGCCGACCTGGTTCTCCTGGATCGGCATGTCGCTGTGCGCATAACCGATGGCGATGCCCAGGGTGTTGTCGAAGAACTGGTCGATGTAGCTGGCGCTGAAACGGTTGCCGTACGGATCGACGTTGGCGGCGCGGCCCAGGGAGCTCTTCTGGTAGCGGCCGCTGACCGCGATCACGCGCTCGCCGAAGCTGAGCGGGCGTGCGGTCTGCATGTCGATGGTGCCCGACAGGCCCTGGCCGACCAGCGCCGCGTCGGGGGTCTTGTAGACGGTCACGCCGTTGACCAGCTCGGATGGGTACTGGTCGAACTCGACACCGCGGTTGTCGCCGGTGCTGACCACTTCGCGACCATTGAGCAGCGTGGTGGCGAAGTCGGGTGACAGGCCCCGCACGCTGATCACCTGCGCACGGCCGGCAACGCGCTGGGCGGCCAGGCCTGGCAGGCGCGAGATCGATTCGGCGATGCTGACGTCGGGCAGTTTGCCGATGTCTTCGGCGGAGATCGCTTCGACCACCGAGGTGGCGTCCTGCTTGATCGCGATCGCGTTCTCGATGCCGCGGCGGATGCCGGTGACCTGCACCGTATCCAGGTTGGTGGCGGCGGTGGCGGCCGGCGTGGTGGTGTTCTGCGTGGACTGTGCCGACGCCAGCGTCGGCGCCAGGACAACGGCCAGCGCGATGCTCAGCGCGCTGCGCTTGTGGTTCAACATTTTCCCCTCCCAGGCAATGTTGCAGATCGATTCGTGAACGTCCCGGAGTGACCGTGGACGTGCGACGCGGTGGCCGCTGTCGTCGCCGCTATGGTAGGCAGCGCATTCTTCGCGGGAATCACCCTGCATACGTATTCAATGGCGTTTGCAGGGTTGTAATCGCTTTCAGGTCCTGTTTGCGGTAATGCCGGCCGCTGGCCGGCACTAGCGTTCCATTCAGAGCGGCGTGAACCGGATCGCCTGGCCACCGCCCGGCGCCAGCACCAGGGTCAGTGCATCGGCGCTGGTCACCTCGCGTGTTTCGCGCTTGAACGCGAACGGATTGCTGCGGAAATCAGCGCCGTCGCCATCGCGGTAGATTTCGGCGCGGTAGCGCACGCCCGGTTCCAGGAAGCCCAGCGATACCGGCAGCACGCGGCCGTGCTCGTCGGTGATGCTGCCGAGGAACCAGTCACGGCTGTTGCGGTCGCGGCGCACGATCGTCACGTAGTCGCCCACTTCGCCATCGAGCACGCGGCTCTGCTCCCAGTCCACTGCCACGTCCTCGATGAAGCGGAACGCCTCGCGGTGCTGCAGGTAGTGCTCGGGCAGGTCGGCGGCCATCTGGATCGGGCTGTACAGCACCACGTACAGGGCCAATTGACGGGCCAGCGTGCTGGGAATGGCCTGGCCGTGGCGGCCCTTCAGGCTGAGGACGCCGGGGGTGTAATCCATCGGCCCGGCCAGCATGCGGGTGAACACCAGGTTGACCTCATGCTCGGGCGGGTTCGGTGGCTGGCCCCAGGCGTTGTACTCCATCCCGCGTGCGCCTTCGCGCGAGATCCAGTTCGGGTAGGTGCGGCGCAGGCCGGTGTCCTTGATCGGCTCGTGCGGATTCACCGACAGGTGCCGGCGCGCGGCCTCCTGCACCACCTTCAGGTGATGACGGGCCATGAACTGCCCATCGTGCCACTCGCGCCACAGCGGGCCACCGGCCGGATTGCGGCGATCAACCTGGCCGTCGTCGCAGACGTAGCCGGTCTTGAACTGGTCCACGCCCAGCCGCGCATACAGGTCCAACGCAGCATCGAGCTGTTCTTCGTAGTGCTCGATGGCGCAGCCGGTTTCATGGTGGCCGATCAGGTGCACGCCCTTCTTCAGGCCGTAGGCGGACAGCGCCTCGATATCGAAATCGGGCGTGGCGCGGGTGAAGTCGAAGTCGTAGCCGTTGCCCACCCACATACCGTCCCAGCCGGGATTCCAGCCTTCCACCAGCACGCCGCGGAAGCCGTGTGCGGCGGCGAAGTCGATCACCTTCTTCGTCTTGGCGGTGGTGGCGGCATGCTTCGGGCCGGTCGCCCAGCTCTCGTTGTCCAGGTGCATCGACCACCACACGCCCAGATACTTGGCCGGCTTCACCCAGCTCACGTCGCCCAGCGCATTGGGCTCATTGAGGTTGAGGATCAGATCGGACTCGACCAGCCCGCCGGCGCGGTCGGCAATCTGCAGGGTGCGCCATGGGGTGGCGAAGGGCAGGGCGCGGCGCACCTTCCAGCCTTCGGCCGAAGGCGAAAGCTGCGCGCGCAGGCGCTGGCCCTCGGTGCGGCGCAGCCACATGCCTGCATAGTCGACCAGCGCCGCTTCATGGATGGCCACGTGCAGGCCGTCGTGGCTGCGCAGGGTCATCGGCGTGTGCACCAGCGGCACTTCGCGCAGTGGCGTGCGCTGGTACAGGTATTCGTAGTGGATCGGTTCGCCCGCGGGTATCCACCATGCGGTGGACTCCGGTGCGATGGCGAACTCGGTCAGTTCGTCATCGATGATCGCTTCGCGCAGGTTCGGTTGCTCGGGGAACACGTAGCGGAAACCCAGGCCATCGTCGTAGACGCGGAACACCAGGTCCAGCCGGCGCTTGCTGCCGGTGGTTTCGGCCAGGTGCACGGTCAGTTCGTTGAAGTGGTTGCGGGTGAGGCGGCGCTCGCCCCACGGCTGTTCCCAGCGGTCGTCGACACTGCGGCGTTCCTGCGCCAGCAGGCTGAAGTCGCGGTCGAGGCGACCATCCCGCAGTTCAAAACCCAGCTTCGAATCGGCCACCACGGTCTGGCCGAGGCGCTCGACGCGGTAGCGCGCGGTACCGCCGTCCAGCACCAGGCTGACCTTGAGTATCCTGTCCGGTGATTCGACGCTGGCGATCTGCGGTGCCGCCGCCTGTGCCAGCGTGGCCCATCCCAGCAGGGCGAGGCCGAAGGCGTGCACGAACACTGCGCGTACCGTTGTGGGTGACGTCGGCATTTCCCCTCCCAAGGCGCCGTTGACAGACCCGGACCATAAGCCAGCGCGGCAGGTGCGCCGGTACCGCGCGCCATGAATACGTATGCAGCTGGACGCAGCCGACAGCCCCGCGTCTACCATGGGGCCAGGGCACCTTGAGGGAGGTGCCGCGCCCGCACGCCGGCAACGGCAGTGCGGACCCACAACGGTGCAGAGAGGGAGGGAGGTCGACGGGCGCAAGCCGGTCTGCCGCTTCGATGCTGAAGATCATTTGCCTGACCGCTGCCCTGGGGGCAGCGCTGGGGACGACCGCGCACGCGGCCGACCTGACATTCGACGGCCGCCAGGCGCGCGCCGAAGCCGCTGCCAACGGCAGCTTCGTGCTGCACGCGCCCAAGAGTGAGGTGCGCATTGCGCCCATGCCGATGCGCAGCCAGACCGGCAGCGTGATGTTCGATGCGTTGTTCGCGCTGGCCCAGCAGGAGATGGACCAGGACCGCGTGGATGCGATCCGCGATCCTGCATTCGATGAGGGCAGGCCGGTGCCGTGCGAGTGCTTCCAGACTGGTGCGCGCTGGCCCTATGTGTGGACCCGTGATGTCAGCTTCGCCGCAGATCTGGCGCTGGCGCGGCTGGACCCGCAGCGCACGCGGCAGTCGCTGCAGTTCAAGCTGTCGGCAGCGCGCGACGGGCATACGCCCGGCCTGTTCGTGGCCCAGGACACCGGCTCCGGCGGCAGCTGGCCGATCAGCAGCGACCGCGTGGTGTGGTTCCTGGCCGCACGCCACCTGCTCGATGATCCTGTGTTTGCCGAGCAGGTCTGGCAGGCGCTGCAGGGCACGCTGGCGCAGGATCGGGCGATGGTCTTCGATGCGCAGATGGGCCTGTATCGCGGCGAGACCTCGTTCCTCGACTGGCGTGAGCAGACCTACCCGGACTGGACGCGCGAGGACGTGCGCTTCATCGGTGATTCCTACGCGCTGTCCACCAACGTGCTGCATTACCAGGCGCTGCGCCTGGCGCAGCAGATGGCCGCGCGGCTGGGCGACGAGCGCAGCGAGCAGTACAGGGCCTGGGCCGATGCACTGGCGGTGCAGATCGACGCGCGCTTCTGGCGCGAAGACATGGGCCAGTACATGAGCTACATCGGCGAGGCGGCGCACCCGGTGCCGTACGCCAAGATCGATCTGCTCGGCCTGTCGCTGGGCATCCTCGCCGACGTGCTGCCTGCTGCGCGTGCGCGCCGTGCGCTGGCGGGCTATCCGATGGGCGCTGCCGGCAGCCCGGTGGTGTGGCCGCAGGAAGCGCAGCAGCCGATCTACCACAACCGCGCGATCTGGCCGTTCGTCAGCGCCTACTCGCTGCGCGCGGCGCGCAAGGTGGACGATGCGCCGCGCATCGCCGCCGAGATCCGCTCGCTGATGCAGGGGGCGGCGTTGGCCGGCTCCAACATGGAAAACTACGAACTGGTGACCCAGGCCGTGCACGTGGACGAAGGCGCCTTGAGCGGCCCGGTGGTCAATTCCGAGCGCCAGTTGTGGTCGGTGGCCGGCTATCTGTCGATGGTGACCGAGGGTGTGTTCGGCGTGCAGGATGACGGTCGCGTGCAGCCCAAACTGCCGGCCGAACTGGTGCCGGAGCTGTTCGGAAAGCAGAAGCGGATCAGTCTGGAGTCGGGCGGCAAGCGCTATGTGCTGGAGCGCCCGAAGCAGGTGGGCGCTGGCTTGCTGGCCGCGGGCAGGACGCGCACGCGTGGTGCCACGACGACCGTGCAGCTGGTCGCCGCGCCGGCAGCGACGAGCCGTGATGTGCCGCGCGCCGATGCCAATGCACGTGCACCGGCCACGCCGCTGGCGCCGCAGGCAAAGCGCAGCGGCAAGGGCTGGACCGTCGCGGTCGCCGCCGGACAGGTCCTGTGGCAGGACGGTGTCGCGGCCACTGCCACCAAGGGCCAGGTGCGCATCGGTGATGATGGCCTGCAGCACTGCCTGAGTCTGACCCGTCGCGAAGGTGCACTGGAATCACTGCACAGCCCGACGGTCTGCGTCGGCCCGCAGCAGGTGCTGCGTGGCAGCCGGCAGTGGCAGTTCAACGCCGCCAAGGCGGGCCACGTGCGCCTGCGCCTGCAGTACAGCAACCCGAACGGCCCGATCAACACCGGTGTGACCGCGGCGGTGAAACAGCTGGCCGTGCAGTGCAAGGGCCAGCCGCCGCAGCGGCACACGGTGACTCTGCCGCACAGCGTGGCGGCTCAGGATTCGACCGCTGCAACCTTCGCGCTGCCCAAGGGCCGCTGCACGGTCACCCTGGAAGAGGGCTTCAACATGAGCGCGCTGCAGCACTTCGCGCACTACACCGGCGGCAAGGGCGGGCGTGATGGTGTGCTCAACCAGGCCCAGGTGCAGGCGCTGAAGGTGGCGCCGGTGGCGATGGAAGAGGGCGCACGATGAGTCGTCCCGCCAAACCGCAGTTGTCGTTCTGGCAGATCTGGAACATGTGTTTCGGTTTCCTCGGCATCCAGTTCGGCTTCGCCCTGCAGAACGCCAATGCCAGCCGCATCTTCGAGACCCTGGGCGCGGACATGGACGCGGTGCCGGGGCTGTGGATCGCTGCGCCGTTGACCGGCCTGCTGGTGCAGCCGGTGATCGGCTACCTGTCCGACCGCACCTGGACGCGCTGGGGCCGCCGCCGTCCGTTCTTCATGATCGGCGCGGTGCTGACCACACTGGCCCTGCTGGTGATGCCGAACTCGCCAACGCTGTGGATTGCCGCTGGCACGCTGTGGGTGCTGGACGCCTCGATCAATGTGTCGATGGAACCGTTCCGCGCCTTCGTCGGTGACCAGCTGGCACCGCGCCAGCGACCGGTCGGCTACGCGATGCAGAGCTTTTTCATCGGTATCGGTGCCATCGTTGCCAGCTTCCTGCCGTTCATCCTCGCCCATTTTGGTGTGGCCAATACCGCAGCTGCCGGAGAAGTGCCCGATACCGTGCGCTATGCGTTCTACTTCGGTGCAGTGGTGCTGCTGGCGGCGATCACCTGGACGGTGGTCAGCACCCGCGAGTACTCACCGACGGAGCTGGCTGGCTTTGATGATGCCGAGCCGCCGGCGCACCACGCGGGGACTGCCATCAGTGGCCCGGCGCCGTGGACGCAGGTGGCGCTGTGGCTGGGGCTCGGCGTGGTGCTGGCGCTGCTGATCGCCTGGCGGCAGGGCGACAAGATGCTATACGTGCTGGCGGGCCTGTGCGCGGGCTACGGCGCACTGCTGGCGGCGGCGCGGGTACTGCCGGGCACGCACATGCTGGCAGCCATCGTCGGTGACCTGCGCGCGATGCCGGTCACCATGCGCCGTCTGGCCTGGGTGCAGTTCTTCTCGTGGTTCGCCCTGTTCGCGATGTGGATCTTCACCACGCGCGCGGTGGCTGGCATGCATTTCGGTTCCACCGACGTCGAATCGGCGGCCTACAACGAAGGCGCCAACTGGGTGGGCGTGCTGTTTGGTGCCTACAACGGCTTCGCTGCACTGGCTGCGCTGCTGATCCCGCCGATGGTGCGGGCGATCGGCCTGCGGTGGAGCCACCTGGTCAACCTGTGGCTGGGCGGGGCAGGGCTGATCTCGATGATGTTCATCGACGATCCGCAGTGGCTGCTGCTGTCGATGGTCGGCGTCGGCTTTGCCTGGGCCTCGATCCTGTCGCTGCCCTATGCGCTGCTGTCGGACAGCGTGCCGGCGGCGAAGATGGGTGTGTACATGGGCATCTTCAATTTCTTCATCGTGATCCCGCAGCTGGTCGCGGCCAGCGCGCTCGGTTTCGCCCTGCGCGCATGGTTGGGTGGCCAGCCGATGCATGTACTGGTGCTGGGTGGCTGCAGTCTGTTGATTGCCGGTCTGTGCGTGTTGCGGGTTCCATCCCGTCCGGAGGTGGTGTGATGCGTGGTGCTCTGTCTGTTGCTGTATCCCTTGTGCTGTTCGCTGGCCACGCTGCGGCTGCGCCACGTCCGTCCTATGTCGGTACCACCGAACCGTTCGCCAGCGACGCGGTGTACTTCGTGGTTACCGACCGCTTCGTCAACGGCGACCCGTCCAACGACCATCGCGACCAGGGCGGCACGCATCGCACCTTCGATATCCCGGTGCCGTGTCCGGACAAGGTGGACGGCAACATCGGCTATCTCGGCGGCGACTTCCGCGGCGTGCTCGACAATGCGCAGTACATCCGCAACCTTGGCTTCGGTGCGGTGTGGATCACCCCCATCGTCGACAACCCGGACGAGGCGTTCACCGGCAGCAAGCCGATCAGCTGCACCAGCACGCTGACCGATCGCGGAAAAACCGGCTACCACGGCTACTGGGGCATCAACTTCTACAAACTTGATGAGCACCTGTCCAGCAAGGACCTGGACTTCGCCGGGCTGACCAAAGGCCTGCACGGTGCTGGCCTGAAGGTTGTGCTGGACATTGTCGGCAACCACGGTTCGCCGGCCTGGACCATGCCGATGCGGCAGCCGCAGTTCGGCCAGATCTTCGACAAGGACGGAACGCTGATCGCCGACCACCAGAACCTGCCACCGCAGAAGCTGGATCCGAAGCACAACCCGCTGCACGCGTTCTACAACAACATCGGTCCGGTCGACGGCAAGAACGGCTCGATCTTCGACGGCAACCTCGCCGAGCTGTCCGATTTCAACCAGGACAATCCGGCGGTGATGGACTACCTGGTGGGTGCCTACCTGCAGTGGACCGCGCAGGGCGTGGATGCATTGCGCATCGACACCATCGGCTGGTTGCCGCACCCGTGGTGGCATGCCTTCGTCAAACGCATCCGCGCCGAGCACCCGGGCATGTTCATGTTCGGCGAAGCGTTCGATTACGATGCCGCGCGCATTGCCGAGCACACCTGGCCGGCCAACGCCAACGTCAGCGTGCTCGATTTCCCGTTGCGCGGTGCGCTGGAACAGGCTTTCGGCACGGCCGGCAAGGGCTTTGAAACCCTGGCCGAGCCGCTGCACCTGAGCGGTGGCCCGTACGCCAATCCGTACGAGCTGATGAGCTTCTACGACAACCACGACATGCCGCGCCTGCAGGCCAGCGACAGTGGCTTCATCGATGCGCACAACTGGCTGTTCACCGCGCGTGGCATTCCGGTGGTCTATTACGGCTCGGAAACCGGCTTCATGCGGGGTCGCGCCGAGCATGCCGGCAATCGTGCCTACTTCGGCCAGCCGCGTGTGGACGCTGCGCCGCAGAGCCCGATCTTCGCGCCGCTGCAGCGCATCGCCAGGCTGCGCGCAGCCACCCCGGCGCTGCAGCGCGGCCTGCAGGTGAACGAGCGCCTGCAGGGTGACGAGGCGGCGTTCTTCCGCGTGCTGCAGCACGGCGACGTGGCGCAGACCGCGCTGGTGCTGCTGAACAAAGGTGACCAGGCGAGGACCTTCACCGTGGCGCGTTTCGTCCAGAACGGCCACTGGCGCGACGCGCTGGAGGGCGGTTCATTGCGGGTGGACGGCTCGCTGAAGGCGGAAGTGCCGGCGCACGGGGTGAAGGTCTACGTGCTGGATGCCGCCGTGCAGCAGCCGGCGCTGCAGGCCGAGCTGGACAAGGCGATGGCCGACCAGCAGGCTCGGGACCTGCGGCTGGGGCGGTAGTGCCGGCCGCTGGCCGGCAACCCCGGATTCCTGGCACCTGCCTACCGCTCTGGTGGGTGCCAACCTTGGTTGGCACGCTTTTCGAGCAGTAGAGCAAGCTCGACTCTACAATAGGCACCCCTCACGCCCCGCCGTATCGCCATGACCGACCTCGCCCCGCAGACCCCGATTGAAACCCTGCTGAAGGCGGCGATGGACGGGGCGGTGCCGATCCGCGCCTTCATGGCGGCCTTCGTCGCCTCCGAGGTGGTGCTGCTGACCGGCAGCCTGATCACCCCTGACGGCAGTGGCTTCGACCCGCTGCTGTTCGACAAGCAGGGCACCCTGCATGTGGCCGTGTTCACTGATCCGTCGCGGGTGGGCATCTACAGCCAGCAGGCCGAACACCAGATCCGCTGGCTGACGCTGGACGTGCTGCGCCGGGTGCCCAGCGGCTACGGTGTCGTGATCAACCCGGGTACGCCTCTGGGCTTCGAGATCTCGCCCAGTGGCGTTGGCGAGATCCTGAAGGACTTCGCCCAGGGCTGAGCCGTCGCCGTGCTGTTTGCAGAGTCGAGCATGGCTCGACGCTGCAGAAGGCTTCCCTTCGAGCGCCGTCCGTGATCCCCTTGGATGACATTGGGATAGAGGCATTGCCATGGAATTCAGAGTATTAACCGCCGACGCACCGGAACGGCAGCAGTTGGCCCGGTGGTACCACGCGGAATGGGGCCAGGACGCCGGTCTGTCGCTTGAACAGGAACTGGAGCGGCTGAATCCGCCGCAGGATGCCGAAGGCTTTCCGCACCTGATCGCCGCCTTCGATGACAGTCAGGTGGTCGGCGCGGTGCAGCTCAAGCGCAGGGAGATGCCGGCTTTCCCGCAATACGAGCATTGGCTGGGCAGCGTGTTCGTGGCCGATAGTCATCGCGGGCGTGGGCTGGCTGGCGCGCTGGTGGAACAGGCCGCGGCGCAGGCGGTGCGGATGGGCGTTTCCGACCTGTATCTGCAGACCGAAGCGCTGGATGGCGGCCTGTACGCTCGGTTGGGCTGGAAGCCCCTGCAGGAAGCTGACAGCCATGGCCATCGCGTGCTGGTGATGGTGCGCAGGGTGGCTGCATGAATGCCCCCGCACCTCGCCATTCCCGGTCGGCCCTGATCTTCCTGATTGCAGCCATCATCGTCGCGCTGGTGGCCATGCCCTTGCTGCGCGCGGTGGGCATTGTGCAGTGGCCGGTGTTCGTCATCGCCTGGCTGATCAACCTGGGCGCGGCGTGGCATCTGGCGCAGTGGGCGCGCCAGCAGGGCCGTTCGGCCTGGACCTTCGGGCTGCCGGCGGTGCTCGGCACCGTCGCTTCGATCGTGGTCTATGTACTGCTGGCGTTGCTGGGGCCGAAGGCCACGGTGCGCTGAAAGCGCTGTGCCGAGCATGGCTCGGCACTACATGCAGCATGCGGAGCGCCGACGCAACCGCCGGCGCTCCATCACCTCACATCGTCACCTTGCGCCGGTTGTCATCACTCACCCGGTCGATCAGCTTGTTGTACGGATCGAAGCCCGCTTCATCCGGCTTTTCATCCACGGTCACCGTGATCTTCGGCTCGGCACTGGTGATGTGATGGCGCTGCAGATACAGCACCTTCTGGTCGCGCTCCTTGCCGGAGGGGCCGTTGGCGAACACGCCGATCTCGACCCAGTCATCCATCTTCCCGTCGCTCTCCTTGCCCTTACCATCGGCGTACTGCTTTGCGGCGTGCAGGTCCAGGGTCACGTCGTAGCGGCCGTCATCGCGCTTGCGCGCGCTGGCGGCCAGCACCCGGTTGTCATAGAAGCTGATCTTCTCGAACAGGTCGGTGACCAGCTGCTGGCGATCAGCCGGGGTCTCGGCACGGATGTAGCCCAGCAGTTCGCGTGAGGTGGTGTACGGGGGTTGCTGGTAGCCCTTGTCCTGCAGGAAGCGCTTCAGGGCGCGGTTCAGGGCCTGCTCGCCGATCTCCTCGCGCAGCCGGTAGAACACCAGCGAACCCTTCTGGTAGTGGATGTACTGCTGGTTTTCCACGCGCTCCAGCGGCTGCTCCTCAATGGCCTCGCCACCGCGGCCAGACAGGTAGCCGTCCAGCTCGCGCTTGAGGAACTGGCGCATGTGCTGGCGGCCGTACTCCTGCTCCATCACCATCAGCGCAGAGTACTGCGACAACGATTCGGAGAGCACCGTCGCGCCCTGCACGTTGGCACCGATCACCTGGTGCGCCCACCACTGGTGTGCGATCTCGTGCGCGGTCACGTAGAACACGTAGTCCACCTTGTCCGGATCGCGCAGGTCGGCGATGAAGCCGATGGCCTCGGAGTAGGGGATGGTGTTGGCGAACGACTGCGCGAAGCGGGCATAGCCCGGGAACTCGATGATGCGCACCTGCCGGTGCTGGTAGGGCGTGAAGTTCGCTTCGTAGTAGGCCAGCGATTTCTGTACCGCTTCGATCATCCGGTCCACGTTGTAGCCGTGCGCCGGGTCGAAGTAGACCTCGATCGGGATGTCCTTGTACTTCGCCCTGCGCACCTCCCAGCGTGCCGACAGATAGGCGTAGAAGTTCAGCATCGGCCGATCCATGGCGTAGCTGAAGCAGCGGCGGCCATTTACCGTGGTCTCCTTCTGCAGGTAGCCCGGCGCCAGCGCCACCTGGTCCGGCGCCGTGCAGACCGTGGTACGGAAGTCGAGCCAGTCGGCATCGTTGGAGATGTAGGTGTTGGCACGCGCGGCTTCGTCTTCCAGCTTGGGCATGCGCCGCGGCTCACCCAGGTCGCGCTTGCGCCGCTCGTTGCGGTCGCTGATCTCGGCGCCTTCGTTGTAGCCGAACGACGGCAGTACGCGGCTGTTGAAGAACGTGCCGTTGTCGACGATGTTGCTCGGCGCCTGGCCGGCGGTGATGCCGTTGGGTTTCTGCACAACCCGGAAGTGGACGTTGCGGCTTTCACCCGGTTGCAGTGGCGCGGCCAGGCGGTAGATGCGGTAGCCGAGATCGGCATCATGCATCGAAAGCGTCTGCCCACCCAGGTCGACCGCGACCAGCTGCTTGTCATCGCCCATCGAGACGTGCACGTCTTGGATCGGCGTGGCGTGGGTATTGCGCACCGTCCAGTTCGCATCGATCACCATCGACTGCGATTCCGGGAACAGGTCCACGCGGTTGTCCACCGCCACGGTGCGGGGCTGCGGCAGAGTGCGGTACTTCGACAACTCACGCTCGTAGCGGGCCTGCAGATCCAGCTGCTGGTCGGGCGAGAGGAACTCGTTGCGGATGTTGGTGCTCCAGTACAGCCAGCCGCCCACACCGATGAAGGCCAGTGCCGCCAGCGCTGCAAAGGCGCCGGTCGGACCGCGCAGGCGACGACCGGCGAGGGCCAGGCGCTGGCGCAAGCCCTGGCTGACACCGCGTACCCAGAACGCCGAGGCCAGGCACATCAGGGTCAGCAGGAACAGCGCCCAGTAACCCTGGAAGGCCAGTTGCCCCGGCAGGAAGTGACCGTAGCCGTTCATGTCCGAATAGGGCGCGATGGGCCAGCTGCCGAAGTTGTACAGGTTCTGCGTGTAGTCCAGCAGGCCCAGCACACCCTGGCCGATCATCACCACGATCAGCAGCGCGTAGCCGACGAACTTGTTGTTTGTCAGCACCTGCAGCACCAGCGCCAGGCCGCCCATCAGGATGTAGACCACCGAATCCAGTGCCAGGCTGCGCAGGTACAGCAGCGGCTCCAGGTGGGTGTAGCCCTTGGCCAGCTGCACGCTCATCGCGGCCAGCGCGCCGGCTGCCTGGAAGCAGACGATCACTGCCAGCAGGGCAGTGAACTTGGCCAGCAGCGGCACCCAGTTCGGCACCGGCATGGCATCGGTTACTTCGTTGATGCGCGCACTGCGTTCCTTCCAGACCAGCTCACCGGCGAAGAACAGCACGATGATCACCAGCAGCCAGCTGAAGGCACCCTGCAGGCCCATGATCATCTGCGAGGTGACCGGCCAGATCGAGGTGCCGTACAGCGTCTGCCGGAACAGCGCGCTGGGCAGGAAGTTGGCCAGGCCCAGTACCAGCAGCACGATGAACGGCACGCTGCGCAACACGCCACGTGTATCGAAGCGGACCTGGCGCAGGAACTGCTGCCACGCCGTGGTGGCGGTGAACGCCGGTACCACGCGCGGCAGTGTTGCACGGGTCGGGCGGACCGCACTGGCATCGGCAACCGGCTGCGCCTGCCTGCGGCCCCATCGACGACGGCCACTGCCGCTGCGTTCGGTGCGGAACAGTGAGAAGGTGGCGGCGAACAGCGCGGCGGCCACACCCAGCCACAGAGCGCGGTTGGCCAGCAGGTAGCCGGCCAACTCGGGAATTCCGCTGTTGCGTTCGGCGGTGGACCAGTAGCGGATCGTGCGGCTGAGCGCACGCATGCCCAGCGGCTCGCTCAGCACTGCGATCCACGTGTTGTCGATGTCGCGCAGCAGGGCCGCGCTGGCGCCGTACAGCACCAGGTAGGCCACCAGCCCGATGTACACCCACAGGATCGAACGGGTCAGCGCTGCCAGCAGCGACAGCAGTGCGGTGGTGAACAACAGGTTCGGGATGACGATGACCGCGAAGGTCCAGGCATAGCCCTGCCAGCTGATCGGGCCCATGCGTTCGGGATCGATCCACGGCATGAACGGCGCCAGCCACAGGCCAAACGCAATCACGATGTAGACCAGCAAGCCGGCGGCCAGGGCGGCAGCGATGCGCCCAGCCAGGTAGTCGCGGCGCTTCACCGGGCTGGCGAAGATCAGCTCGGCTGTGCCGAGCTCGAAGTCACGCAGCAGCGCGTTGCTGACGAACAGGGCGGTGACCAGCATGCCGAGCAGGGTGAAGATGCCCAGCATCTGCGCGATCACGGTGGGCGCGTTGCTGTGTACGTTGCCGCTGCCGCCACCGATCTGCACGGCGTCGCTGGAGGCAGCGGCGAAGGCGAGCAGGGCGAACAGGCCGGCCAGCAGCCACAGCAGGGGAGAACGCAGCTGCTCGCGCAGCTCGAAGCGGAAAAAGTTGAGGATCATGGCGTGCTCCGCTCAGGCTGCCGCGCGGGCACGGGCCTGCAGGCGCAGGCGCTGGAAGTACACGTCCTCGAGGTCGGGAGCCACCGCCGCGAAGCCGTCGCCGGGATCGTTGGCACTGTGCACGTGGATCACCGGGCGGCCACCGACCAGACGGGTCGACAGCACTACGTAGCGTGCTTCATGGTCGGCCAGTTCCGAAGGATCGACCTGCTTGCGCCAGACCTGCTGCTGCAGAGCATCGATGGCTTCGGCGGGGCGCCCGGTCAGCAGCACCTGGCCCTTGTTCATGATCGCCATGGTGGGGCACAGGTCGGTCACGTCCTCGACGATGTGGGTGGACAGGATCACCGCCACGTTCTCGCCAATGGCTGCCAGCAGGTTGAGGAAGCGATTGCGTTCCTCGGGGTCGAGGCCGGCGGTGGGCTCGTCGACGATCACCAGCCGCGGGTCGCCGAGCAGTGCCTGGGCAATGCCGAAGCGCTGGCGCATGCCGCCGGAGTACGTGCCGAGCTTGCGCTTGCGCGCGTCCCACAGATTCACCTGCTGCAGAAGACCATCGACCACCTCGCGGCGCTGCGCGCGCTGGGTCAGCCCCTTGAGCACCGCGAAATGTTCCAGCAGGTCCAGCGCGCTGACCTTCGGGTACACGCCGAAATCCTGCGGCAGGTAGCCCAGCCGGCGGCGCACCGCGTCCTTGTCGCGCAGTACGTCGATCGGCGCTTCGCCGGGAATGGTGAGGATGGCCGAACCGCTGTCGGCCTCCTGCAGGGTGGACAGCGTACGCATCAGCGAAGACTTGCCGGCGCCGTTCGGCCCGAGCAGGCCGAACATGCCGCGCGGGATGTCCAGGCTGACATTGTTGAGAGCGTGCACGCCGTTGGCGTACGTCTTGGACAGCGAATCTATCTTCAGCATGCGACGTACACCTTTCCGTGTGTGATCGCGCTGTTTATCACCCGCAACCGGGCTGGCGTCATGCGCCGTTGGTCATGGTGCCGTGCGGGTAGCAGGTGAGGGCACCCCACCGTTGAAGGGCGCGGCAGGGGCGGCTTCCAGTGCGTGGGGCTTCGCCAGGGCGGCAGGGGGCCAGCCTGTGAAGTCTTCCTGAATGCGTTGGGGAAGGTCGGCCGGATCACACAGGACGTCGACAGGGGCACCGATAGTCTTTGCGCCTCTCAGGGCCATTGCCATGCAGGCGTACATGCGGACTGTTACCGGAGTAGAGGGACTGGACAGCATTCTTGGTGGCGGACTTCCGCAGGCGCGGCTGTATCTGCTGGAAGGACCACCGGGTTCCGGCAAGACCACGTTGTCGCTTCAGTTCCTGCTGGAAGGCCTGCGGCGGGGCGAACGCTGCCTGTACATCACGTTGTCCGAGACCGCCGAGGAACTGCGCGAAGTCGCCGCTGCCCATGGCTGGTCGCTGGATGGCCTGCACCTGTTCGAACTGGGATCGGCTGAAGGCGCAATGGGCAACGGTCGCCTGCAGTCGGTGCTGCATTCGTGGGAAATGGAGCTGGACGAGACGGTCAATCTGATCATGTCCAAGGTGGACAGCATCGGGCCCACCCGCGTGGTGTTCGATTCGTTGTCCGAACTGCGCCTGCTGGCCCAGGACTCTCTGCGCTACCGGCGCCAGATCCTTGCGTTGAAGCAGTTCTTCGCGCCCAAGAGCGCTACGGTAATCCTGGTCGATGACCTGACCTCTACCGGCGAAGAGCGCGATGGGCAGTTGCACAGCCTGTGCCACGGCGTGCTGTCGCTGGAACGCCTGACCCTGGATTTCGGCCCGGCCCGGCGTCGCATGCAGGTACAGAAGCTGCGCGGCGTGGATTTCATTGCGGGCTACCACGATATGGTGATCCGTCGTGGAGGACTCGAGATTTTCCCCCGCTTGATCGCCTCCGAGCACCACGACCGGTTCGTGGGTTCGCCGGTGAGCAGTGGCGTCGACGAGATCGATCGCCTGCTGGGCGGGGGCCCCCTGCGCGGAACCTCGACCCTGTTGACCGGTCCCGCTGGCAGCGGCAAGACCAACGTCGCCCTGCAGTACGTGTGGGCGGCCTGCGAACGTGGCGAACGCTGCTGCATCTTCGAGTTCGACGAGCGGGTTGGTACCTTGCTGGCGCGTGCATCGGCACTGGACATCGACCTGGACAAGCATCTGCACTCGGGCCTGCTGGAGATCCTGCAGATGGATCCGGCCGAGGTGTCGCCGGGTGAGTTTTCCTGGAACCTGCGCAAGGCGGTCGAGCAGCGCAACTGCAGCGTGCTGGTGATCGACAGCCTGAATGGCTATGTCACGGCAATGCCACAGGAAAAGCAGCTGATGCTGCAGCTGCACGAGATGTTGTCCTATCTCAACCAGAAGGGCGTAGCGACGTTCCTGATCAATCCGCAGCATGGCCTGGTGGGCACCATGTCCACCGGCAGCCTCAATGTGTCCTACATCGCCGATGCGGTGGTGCTGTTCCGTTTCTTCGAGGCCAAGGGGCGCATCCGCAAAGCCGTTTCGGTAATCAAGAACCGCGGCGGTGCGCACGAAGACACCATCCGTGAGCTGAAGATCGACGGGCGTGGCATCACCGTCAGTGCGCCGTTGGCAGACTTCCAGGGCATCCTGACCGGCACGCCCGAATTCGTGGGTGACAGCGCAGCGCTGCTGGGCCAGTCCGATGTCCGATAGGGACGAGGGCTGCACGGTCGTCCGCATCGTGGCGCCCTTCGGACGCGATGCCGACAGCATTGCCGCGGTACTGGAGGGGGTAGGGCTGGCAACGCGCATCGCCGGCAACCTGGAGGAGCTGGCCGAGCATCTGGATGATCGCACCGGCCTGGTGGTGGTGACCCAGGAAGCGTTGGTGCGCGGTGCCGACGGTATGCTGCCTGCATTGCAGCGGCAACCGGCCTGGTCGGATATTCCATTCATCCTGCTGCGCTCGGCGCGGTCGTACCGCCGTTCCACCCGCGAGGCACTGTTGCCAGCTTCGATCAACGTGGTGGAGATGGACCGGCCGCTTGGCAGCATGTCCCTGATCAGTGCCGTCCAGGGCGCACTGCGGGCCCGTGACAAGCAGTTCCTCGTGCGTGATCAGATGGCGGCATTGGCGGACGGGCGGGCCGCACTGTCCCGCAGTGAAACCGAGTTGCGCCTGATCGCCGATGCGATGCCGGTCCTGATCGCCTTTGTTGATCGTTCGATGTGCTTCCGTTTCGCCAACCGCGCCTATGAGACCTGGTTCGATCTCGCCACCGGCGAGGTGATCGGCAGGCACGTTCGCGAGGTGATCGGCGAATCCGTATGGCAGCAGCGCAGGGCGGCGATGGAGCGCGCGCTGGATGGCCAAGCGGCGCTCTTCGAGATCACCTGGCCCCATCCACTACGCGGCCGGCGCGACTGCGAAGTGCGTTACTCGCCGCGCACCGATACCGAGGGCCGGGTCGACGGATTCCACGTCTTCGTTACCGATATCACCGCCGCCAAGCTGGCCCTGAGCAACAGCCAGCAGCACGCACATGCACTGGAGGCCATGGTGGCCGAGCGCACGCGTGAGCTGGAAGCGCAGATGGCTGCACGCGAGGCCAGCGAGGCCGCCCTGCGGCAGTCGCAGAAGATGGAAGCGATCGGCCAGTTGACCGGTGGCATCGCGCACGATTTCAACAACATGCTGACTGGCATCCTGTCCGCGCTGGACATCGTGCGCCTGCGCCTGGACATGGGGCGGGTGGATGATCTGGAGCGTTTCCTGGATACGGCCACCACCTCGGCGCAGCGTGCCGCGGCATTGACCCAGCGCCTGCTCGCGTTCTCGCGCAGGCAGTCTCTGGACGCGCGGCCGGTGGAGATCAACACGTTGCTGGTATCGGTGCAGCACCTGTTGCACAGCACGATCGGGGAAACGGTGCGGCTGCGTACCGAAACCTGCCCGGTGCCGCTGCACGCCACGCTGGATGCCAACCAGTTCGAAAGTGCGGTGCTGAACCTGGCCATCAATGCACGCGACGCGATGCCTGATGGCGGCGAGCTGATCCTGCGCACTGCGGAAGCAGATGTGCATGCAGGCCAGTATCCGGCAGTGCCGGCAGGGCACTATGCGGTGGTGGCAGTCGCCGACACGGGCGCCGGCATGGCGCCGGAAGTGGTCGAGCGCGCATTCGAGCCTTTCTTCACCACCAAGCCCATCGGCAAGGGAACCGGGCTGGGCATGTCGATGGTGTATGGCTTCATGCAGCAGTCCGGTGGTCACATCGCGATCGAATCGCGCCTGGGTGAGGGCACCACCATTTCCCTGTTCATTCCACTGGTGGAGGCCGCGACCAGCGAAGCGGTGGCCGCTCAGGCCAAAGCCATCCGGCTCGGCGCTGGCCAGTCGATCCTGGTGGTCGAGGATGATGAGCAGGTGCGCATGCTGGTCACGGTGGTGCTCGAGGACCTGGGGTACCAGGCCCAGGTGGTGGGCGATGCGGACGCCGCGCTTCCGATCCTGACTTCGAACCAGTGCATCGATCTGTTGATCACTGACGTCGGCCTGCCTGGGCTCAATGGCCGCCAGCTCGCCGAAATAGCCCGTCACTCGCGGCCGACTTTGCCAGTGCTGTTCATGACCGGCTACGCGGAGAAGGCGCAGGAGCGCTCGTCCTTCCTCGATGCGGGCATGGCGATGATCGCCAAGCCGTTCCTGCTTGACGAGTTCAGCGCAGCGGTTCGCACCGCGATGCCTGAAACGGCAGGTGGCAATCCGTAGAGCCGGGCCTGCTCGACTGTTTTTGTGCAGCGCCGAGCCATGCTCGGCTGATCTTTCCCGACGGGAGTCGCATCCGCTGGTCGAGCAAGCTCGACACTACCCGCGCTGCGACGATTCCCGCACCACCAGCTTTACCGGGATGCTCTGGCTGTCCACTGCCTGCCGGCCGATCAGTGCCAGCAGCCGCTCCACCAGCAGCTGGCCGGCCTGCTTGGTGTCCTGCTGCACGGTGGTCAGCGCGGGAGATACCGATGCTGCCAAGGGGATGTCGTCGAAGCCGGTCACCGCCACGTCCTGCGGCACCCGCAGGCCGGCTTCGCGCAGGGCCCGCATCGCGCCGATGGCGATCAGGTCGCTGGCCGCGCAGATCGCATCGATCGGCTCGCCGCGCGCCAGCAGTGCCTGGCAGGCCTCCTGGCCGGAGGCTTCGGTGGTGATCGCATCGTGCTGCAGCGCCGCCTCGGCAGCCAGGCCGTGTTCCCGCAGGGCCGCGACATGGCCGCGGTAGCGTTCCTGGAATTCGGGGTAGTGGCTGGAAGCATGGCCGAGGAAGGCGATGCGGCGGCAGCCCTGCTGCAGCAGGTGGGTGGTGATGTCGTGCCCGCCCTGGAAATTGTCGCTGCCGATCGACACGCCGGGTTGGCCGGGCAGGGCGGCGCCCCAGCGCACGAAGTGCGTACCCTGTTCGACCAGCCGTTGCAGGCGGTCGCGCGATTCGTGGTAGTCGCCGTAGCCGAGCAGGATGATGCCGTCGGCCTTGTTGCTGTCCTCGTAATCGGCCTGCCAGTCGGTGGACAGCTGCTGGAACGAAACCAGCAGGTCCTGCCCGTGCAGGGCGCAGGCGCGGGTGATCGAGCCCAGCATCGAATGGAAGAACGGGTTGATCAGCGAGTCGTCGTTGGTCGGGTCTTCGAAGAACAGCAGGGCCAGGGTGCCGGCATTGCGCAGGCGCAGGCTGGAGGCGTTCTTGTCGACCTTGTAGTTCAGCTCGCGGGCGATGCGCAGGATGCGCTCGCGGGTCTCGGCATTGACCATCGGGCTGCCACGCAGGGCCCGCGACACGGTGGGCTGGGAGACCCCGGCCAGGTGGGCGATGTCCAGGGAGGTGGCTTTGCCTTTGATTGTCATGGGAACTGATAGGGAACGTGCAGCGATCATGATGCCATGAGGCTGGCCCCCTGCTTGCAGGTGCGCTCCTGTCTGAATGAACGGGATTGATGTTAAAAAATGTGACCAATTTGTCACTTTGACCTGATTTGCACAAAAGCACATTCAGCAGATGGACAGCTGCCATGGCATGGCCCTAGAGTCCGCGCACCAGGGGACAACAAGGCAGTTAACGTGGGCAGCAACGGATCAGGGATCGATCTGCAGGAGTCGCTGTGCGTGGACGATGGAGGCGCGCTGGCGTGCTTCGTCGCCCTGTTGGGGTTTCTGGATCGGCCTGCCGACCCCGACCAGCTCCGGCACCAGCTGGGCCACCCCGAAGGCCGTATCGATACACAGGATCTGTTGCGCCTGGCCAAGCGGATGGACGTCAAAGCACGCGTGGTACAGGCGCGGGTTACCGCGCTGCGCGATCATCCGCTGCCGGCCATCGCCTGCCTGGCCGACGGACGCTATACGCTCGTGCTCAAGGCCGACGCCGAGAACGTGTTGTGCTTCGACGCGGCGGCCGACGGACGCCCGGTCACGCTGTCCCTTGGCGAGTTCTCGCAGGAGTTCGATGGCCGCCTGTTGCTGATGACCACGCGTGAAAGCGTGGCCGGCGCCGCGAGGCGCTTCGATGTCGGTTGGTTCATTCCTGCCCTGGTGAAGTATCGCCGCCTGCTGCGTGACGTGCTGGTAGCCTCGTTCTTCCTGCAGTTGATGGCACTGATCACGCCGCTGTTCTTCCAGGTGGTAATCGACAAGGTACTGGTGCACAAGGGCATCACCACCCTGGAAGTGCTCGCCCTGGGCCTGCTGGTGGTTTCGGTGTTTGAAGTGGTGATGGGCGGGCTGCGCACTTACCTGTTCTCGCATACGACCAGCCGTGTGGATGCTGAGCTGGGCTCGAAGCTGTTTTCGCACCTCACCCATCTGCCGCTGGCCTACTTCCAGGCGCGCCGTGTCGGTGATTCGGTGGCGCGCGTGCGCGAACTGGAGACCATCCGCGAGTTCCTCACATCTTCGGCGCAGACCGTGGTGCTGGACCTGTTCTTTGCCATCGTGTTCCTGGCCGTGATGTGGCTGTACAGCCCTGCATTGCTGTTGATCGTGCTGATCACGCTGCCGCTGTACGCCGTGGTGGTGATGGTGGTCGGGCCGATGCTGCGGCGCCGCCTGGATGAGAAGTTCGTGCGCGGTGCCGAGAATCAGTCGTTCCTGGTCGAAGCAGTAACCGGTGTGGAAACCATCAAGGCGCTGGCGGTCGAGCCGCAGGCGCAGAACCGCTGGGACAAGCAGCTGGCGGGCTACATCCAGGCCAGCTTCCGCGCCAGCATGCTGGCCAACTGGGGTTCGCAGGCGGTGCAGCTGATCCACAAGCTGGCCACGGTGGCGCTGCTGTTCTTCGGCGCGCGGCTGGTGATTGACGGCAAGCTGACCGTGGGCGAGCTGGTGGCGTTCAACATGCTTGCCGGGCAGGTTGCCGGACCGGTGCTGCGCCTGGCGCAGTTGGCGCAGGACTTCCAGCAGGCGCGCATTGCCGTGGAGCGGCTGGGCGACATCCTCAACTCCCCTACCGAACCGGCCAGCTCACCCTCGCGTGCCAGCCTGCCGGCAGTAGATGGCCGCATCGCGCTGGAGCATGTGTCGTTCCGCTATCGGCCTGAGGGACAGGAAGTGTTGTCGTCGGTCAGTCTGGAGATCGCTCCGGGTGAGATCCTCGGCGTGGTCGGCCCCTCGGGGTCCGGCAAGTCGACCCTGACCAAGCTGATCCAGCGCCTGCACACCCCGGAGCGTGGCCGTGTGCTGGTGGATGGTGTCGATCTGTCCATGGTGGATCCGGCGTGGCTGCGGCGGCAGGTGGGTGTGGTACTGCAGGAAAACCTGCTGTTCAACCGCAGCGTGCGCGAGAACATCGCCATGGCAGACCCGGCGATGCCGATGAGCCGGGTGGTGGAAGTGGCCAAGCTGGCTGGTGCGCACGATTTCATCCTGGAGCTGCCCGAGGCCTACGACACACGCATCGACGAGCGTGGTGGCAATCTCTCCGGCGGCCAACGGCAGCGTCTGGCAATCGCGCGTGCATTGGCGATCGATCCGAAGATCCTGATCTTCGACGAGGCGACCTCGGCGCTGGATGCGGAGAGCGAGGAAGTCATCCAGGACAACCTCAAGCGGATGTCCGCCGGCCGCACCGTGATCATCATCGCGCATCGTCTGTCGGCGGTACGCCAGGCCAACCGCATCGTGACCCTCGAACGTGGCCGCATCACCGAGACCGGCACGCACGAGGATCTGCTGCGCGCGGGAGGCCGTTACTCACTGCTCTACACCAAACAGATGGGCCTGCCCGCCGTGGCGGCCCCGCTGAACTGACCACCGCGCGCCCAGCCAAGGACAGCACGCATGTTGAAGGGACTGAGGCACCACCTGGGCATCCTGCGCGAGAGCCTGCGCGCGGAACGTGCGCAGCCGGATCCGCGCAGCTCGGCTGCGCCCGACTTTCTGCCGGCGGCGCTGGAAATCCTGGAAAAGCCACCGAACCCGATCGGCCGCACCGTTCTCTGGTTGCTGATCGCCTTTCTGGCCATTGCATTGATCTGGTCGTGCCTTGGCCGCCTGGACATGGTCGCCGTGGCCGAAGGCAAGGTGATTCCGCGCGGCAACGTGAAGGTGATCCAGGCCGCGGACCAGGGTGTGGTCCGTGCGATCCATGTGGTCGAAGGGCAGTCGGTGAGGGCCGGCACGCCGCTGCTCGAACTGGACCCGACGGTCAGCCATGCCGAAGTCGAGCAGGCGCGCCAGGCGTTGCTGACCGCGCAGATCGATGTGGCACGGGCGCAGGCCGTGGTTGACCACGTTGCTGGCCGGGCCGGTCGCTTCATCGCACCGGAGGGAACGCCTGACAGCATCGTTGCCATCCAGCAGGCACTGGTGGCCGCCAAGCAGCGCGAGTTCGATTCCACCGTGGGCGGGCTGCAGCAGGAGCGTAGCCAGCGCGATGGCGAGCACGGCATGATCCTGGCCGAGATCGCCAAGTTGGAAGAGCAGCTGCCGCTGGCCACCGATCAGTTGAACAAGCTGGAGGAACTGAGCCGCGACAACTATGTGCCGCGACTGCAGGTGGCCGAAGTGAAGGAGCGTGTTGTCGGCATGCGCCAAGACCTGGCGATCCGTCGCGAAGAGCAGCGCAAAGCGACCGCAGCGCAACTGGCGGCCAGCCAGCAGATGAGCAAGAGCCGCAGCGAGTTCGCACGCGAAGCATTGGATGCCCTGACCGAGGCCGAAGCGGCGCGCGCGCTGCGTGGCGAAGAATTGAAGAAGGCCCATGACAAGGCCGGCCACACGGTGCTGCGCGCACCGGTGACCGGCGTGGTGCAGCAGCTGCAGGTGCACACCATCGGCGGTGTGGTGAAGCCGGCCGATGCGCTGATGGTGCTGGTGCCGCATGACGGCGAGCTGGTGGTCGATGCGATGCTGCCCAATCGCGATGCCGGCTTCGTCCGCGACGGGCAGCCGGTGGAGGTGAAGCTGGAGGCCTATCCGTTCACCCGCTACGGTGTGGTGGATGGCGTGGTCGAGACTGTGGGCCGCGATGCGGTACAGACCGAGAAGGAAGGGTTGCGCTACCCGGCCCGCGTGCGCCTGCTGCAGCCCTGGATCGAGGTGGATGGAAGGCGTCGCGCGCTGGCGCCGGGCCTGGCCGCTACGGCGGAGATCAAGACCGGTGATCGCCGCATCATTGAATACCTGCTGTCGCCGCTGTCCAGGCGCGTGCAGGAAGCGGGGAGGGAGCGATGAAGAGAATGCCGTTCTGGCAAATCCTGGGCGCTTCAGTCCTTTGCCTGACTGCGGCATCCCCGGCAAACGCGCGCGAGCGTCACGTCTGGGCAGCATCCGAGCTGGAGAAGATGCTTATCGCATTGGTCCTGGAGCAACCGCGCCACGGTAGTTGGCATGGCGTCGAACGCTCGGATGTCGAGCGAAGATTCGGTGTGCATCTGTCATCTCTGGATGTCAACTCAAGAACGATTCAGTCGAGGCTGCTGACACGTGAAGGGTGGTTGGCCGCAATCAAGCTGGAGTACAGGCGGGAAGGTCGCGCGGTGAAGTTCGACGCATTGGCGTCCCGCCGATTCAACGATCTTGAACGGCCATGCACGTTCAAGGCTGACGCAATGGCGTCTTCAATGCTGGCTGCGGGATTCCACGGAGGAAAGAACGCAGCGCCGCTCAGCCCGGATACCCGAACCTACTCTCGGGGTTCCGTCTCCGTCCATATCACGACCTTCGACGCGGCCATCAATGCTGCGCTGCCTGAACAGTGTGTAGATACCCTGACTATCGCCCCGCCGGAGCATGACAATGTCTGAACTTAGCATCAGATTGAACGCCTTGCTGGACCAGTTCGCATCGCGAAATGCGGATACGCGTACCGCAGCACAGAGGTTACGTCAGGCAATTTCATCGTCACCAAGCTTGGTCAAGCGCTTCGAATCGGCTATTGCCGAGGGCAGGTTGAAAACGATTGAGTTGCTGCCTCGATCGGCGACCGAAAGAGCTCATATGTCGGACGAGGGAGTGCTCGCGATAAGCCGGGATGCCGTCGTGGGCAACGCGACCACTGAGTTCATGGACCAGCTCCGCAATACCTTGGGGCACGAGATCGCGCATGCGCGCTATGAAGGCTACGATTATGCCTTGAATGTGCTGAGAGAAGAAATAAAGAAGCTGGCGTTTGAGAGAACAGAGACTCGCAATTACACCGCGGTCCTCCAGAATTTCGTTGCTGCCGCACGAAGGAATGAGGCTGTCGCGGCTATCGGAGGCTGGAACGCCAACATTTCCAAGATGATCGCAGACAGTGGTGGCCGTCCTCTTGACCGAGCCGTCGTTCTGGAGAGGATGGCCCAAGTAAATCCCCGATGCGTCATCGAAGTCAATGGCGTCTATCAGATGGCTGCCGGAATCGTGCTGAATGCCGATCTCACTGCAAATGTTTCAGATCAATCCGTTGAAGGATTCGCAAAGTGCTACTTTGATGGTATGAAGGGAAGCCTGGGGCCTAAAGGAAAGTCTTCCTACACCGATTACTACTTGTCCTACGGTATCAGCCTGATTGTGGGCTGGGAGCGCTATAACAACCAGTACGGGGATCCCGACAGGGCACTGGTACAGATCAATCTAGCCACTCTGGGAACAACAGAGGCAGCGCTGGAGGACGCGGGTCTGACATTCGCTGGCAAAGGGGACACCTTCTTCTATACCGACCTTGGTGGTGGCCCGAGCAACGGCTTCCAGCGCAGCGGAACCACGACGGGGCCGCGATTTGATCCGGTGCAATGGAATGCCTTCTTCGATCGTGCGCGCCTGCAGCAGATTGCCCAGGCGGGTGCGCTTGGCGGGGTGATTGGTGGGGCAATCTCTTCTGCCCTGAAGTTGAATGACCCGGCATGGCAGGTTATTGCCTCGGCAACGCTGTCGACCATCGGCGAGAACTTCGCCGAGGCGATCGCGGCCAGGGGTCTCGGGGTTCGGCTGTCCAGTGGGGACTTCAGCAGCATTCTTGCCGATCTTCCTGAGGAGTTTCAGGCCAATCTCAGGAGCGCAGGGGCTGGAGCTGTCTCTTCCTACCTGACCGCAGAGCTGTTCAGGACACTGGGCATCGAAGGGACGCTCGGTGAAATTGCACAGACCGCTGCAGGTGCAGCACTGAGTCAAGTTATCCAGAATGCGAACCTCATCGCCGATGGTGCCAAGATCAGCGTGTTCGAGGGTCTGGGTGCAGCGCAGATATTCAACGCAGTCGGTGGCTACGTTGGCGCGCGGCTGGGCGCTAGTTTGGTCAAGTTCGATACGGTCGGAGGGCAGATCGGTGCACAGGTTGGTTCGGCGATCGGCGCCTACGTCGGTGCGTCCGTTGCGACCACCTGGGCTGCAGCGGGTAGCAAGGTCGGAGGTGCCGCGTATGGCGCAATCGGAGCGGCAATCGGTGCGCTGGTGGGCTACATCCTGGGCGGGCTTGTTGGCTCGTTCTTCTCAAGTGGCAAGCCGCGTTCGTGGGCGTCGGTCAGCTGGGAAGAGGCGTCGGACGGCTTCGTGGTCACCGGCATTCGTTCCCGATCGGGTGGCTCCAAGGCTGGGGCGAGGGTTCTTGCCAATGCCGTAGCGGACAACCTCAACGCGGTGCTGAAGATGTCGGGAAGCCGTGTGGCCTCGGGGGCCAGCATTGATGGCGGTACCTACGGTACCTACGGAAAGGACTATCGATACTGGTCTGCAACGCCCGTCGGGTTTGCGACGGCTGAGGAGCTTATCGGTCACGGCTCTGCGCTGGCTCTGGCGGGGATGGCGGACAAGATGGTTGGCGGAAACATCTATATCAAGCGGGCCATCGTCCAACATCTGGGTATGTTGCCTTCGCCTCGCGGATTCAATGTGACGTCAATGATTGGCGACTTGGCCATGGCTGCTGATTATGGTCAGTATGTAATGGATCCTTTCCAGGTCAATTCGCTCATCGCCGGTGCCCCAGACAGCGGGTTGGCGGCTCAATGGGCGATCACGCTTGCGCGTGCGATCGAACTGGGCCTCAACAAGCGCGCATCGACCGATTGGACAGGGGGATTTGCAGCGTGGATGGACCAGCTTCCTGACGGTGAGCTGGACGGGCGTGGCTTGAACGCCGCGAACATCAGTGCGCGATACGATGCCATTGATGGCAGAAAGTTCGTCCTGACTGGCGGAAGCGACGAAGAGCTTTTCTCGATCAGCGACACCATCGTCAGTGCAGACAAGGATGTGATCTTTGCCGGCACAAGCAACGACAGCATCATCGTCAATGGTGCCACGCTGTCCAGCACCGCCGGCCTGCTGATCAATGGCACGGCCGCCCCGGCCACCCATCGCATCGGCATCGCTGCAGTCATCGATGCCGGTGCAGGTGACGATCTGGTCCGGGGTGGGGACCTCGGCAACGATCTGCTCGGCGGCAGCGGCAACGATACCCTGGTGGGCGGCCTGCTCGATGACTGGCTGTTTGGCGGTGACGGCAATGACGTGCTGTTCGCCGGCAATGTCATCAATGTGAACTTCGCCATCGGTGATGCCGGCGCACAGGCGCTGGCGATCGCTGCGCGTGGTGGCAACGGCAACTACCTCGACGGCGGTGCCGGCGATGATCGCCTGTATGGCAGCACCGGTTCGGACTGGCTGGAAGGTGGCGCCGGCAACGACCTGCTGGTGGGTGGCGAGGGCGGGGACATCATCGCCGGTGGCGCCGGCGATGACCGGGGTGCCAATGGCGAAGCGCGCCTGTTCGGTGGGGGCGGCGCGGACCAGTACCTGTTCCGGCTTGGTGACGGCCGCGATGTGGTCTACGACGAAGAGGGCGCAGGCGCCATCCGTGGCAGCGGCGACAGCTTGAATGACCGCCTCGCCAAGATCGCCAATGGACAGCTGGCGCGCAACTGGGCCGGTGGCGGCGAGTACGAGGTCAACGGCTCGGTGAAGGGCGGTGAGGACGCGATCGTGTTCGGCACCGGCCTGTCGCTGCAGAACATCCAGATGCGTCGCTCCTCGGCCAGCGGTGCCGGCAACGACTTGATCATTGCCCTGGTCAGCTATGACGCCGCCGGCAACGCGACCCTGACCGGCGATGAGCTGACCATCAAGGACTGGTTCGAATCCTCGCATCGCGTGGAGTGGCTGCGTTTTGCCGATGGCGAGGACATCCGTATCGGCGACATGACCTCGTACATCATCGGCACGGGTGGCTCGGATGTGATCCTGGGCACCTACGGCGCGGACTTCCTGTATGGCGGCGCTGGCAATGACGAGATCCGCGGCCTGGCCGGCAATGACTTCGGCAATGGTGGCTCGGGTGACGACTTCGTTGCCGGCGATGGCGACCAGGACTGGGTGATGGGCGGCTCCGGCAATGACCAGGTGCTGGGCGGCGCGGGCAATGACACGGTGTTTGGCGATGATGGTAATGACCGGGTGTATGGCGGTACGGGTTCGGACCTGGTGGTCGGCGGTCGTGGCAACGACGAAGTGGTGGGCGGCGAAGGCGATGATGTCTTCCGCTACCAGCGGGGTGATGGCGATGACATCGTCATGGACGACTATGTCGACAACTGGGATCTGGTCTGGGAAAAGGGCGCCTACGTCAACGGCTATGTGCGCAACGCCGATGGCACTGTCAGCAAGGACGGTGTGGTCTATTTCGACGGTTCCACCTGGATCAGCCACAACGACTGGAATGATGAGGCGCAGGTGCTGCGCCGGCACAAGGGCGCGCTCAATGGCCAGATTGCGCGCAACGCGGGTGTTGATTCGCTGGAGTTTGGCGTTGGCATCGACATCCAGGATGTGATGTTGCAGCGCGATGGCAATGACCTGCGCCTGGTGATCGGCCGCGATGGTGAGAAGGAGCGCCTCTCGGCGTCCAGTGACCGGATCACGATCAAGGACTGGTACGCACTCGGTGGATCGATCGAGAACATGGTGTTTGCCGCGACCGGCCGCCATGCGCTCACCGACATGACCCTGCTGGGGGGCGGCGATGGCAATGACACGATTACCGGAACGGCTGGCAAGGACTGGTTGACCGGCAACGGTGGCGATGACGTCATCGACGGTGGTGCGGGCAACGACTTGCTGATGGGCAACGAGGGCGACGATACGCTGCGTGGCGGTACGGGTGACGACATCCTGTACGGCGGCCAGGGCGATGATCTGCTACACGGCGGTGCCGGCGCGGACACCCTGTTCGGCGGCGGTGGCGTGGACATCGCGTCCTACGCGGGCAGTGCGGCGGTGCGCGTCTACCTGGAAGGCACGTTCGCCAATACCGGCGATGCCAAGGGCGACGCCTACAGCAGCATCGAAGGCATCGAGGGCGGCGCCGGCGCCGATCGCCTCGGCGGCAGCATCGGCGCGGATGTGCTGCGTGGTGGCGGTGGCGCGGATGCGCTGTACGGCGGTGAGGGCGACGATGCCTATGAGTACAACGTCGGCGACGGTAGTGATGTCATCTATGAAGGCGCCTTCTATCTGGATGAGGTGATGTCCAGCTCAGGGACGTTTGGATCAGCCTACACGGCGTCCTGGGAGTATCTGGGCCTTGGCGAGACAACGGCGGGCAACAAGCATCAGTATCGTTTGACGGTCAAGGAGATCGCATCCGGCACCGTTGTCTACCAGAGCGTGGACAAGGTGGACTTCCTGTTTGACGCCCCAGTGGCGAACGCGCCAGCCTCCACCACGTGGCCATCGGCGCAGGGGCAGTTCCGTTCGTCGACCTGGCGAAACGGGCCAAATGGGCAACAGATCGTGCGCGAAGTGTTCCAGGCCACCGACGGGGGCCAGGATACGCTGGTACTGGGAGCAGGGCTCAGCCTCTCAAATCTTCGGTTGGCGCTGAGCGGGACGACGCTCCAGGTGGATGTCTTCGCCGCACAGAACGGTACGATCAAGCTCGCCAATCACACGAATGCTCAGCGTCGCGTCGAGTTCATGCAGTTGAAGGACGGACTGGTGCTGGATCTGCGCCAGTTCCGCCAGCTTTCCCAAGGCGGTAGCGCGAGTGACGATGTATTGTTCGGGTCCGATGGCGCGGACACGCTTACGGGTCTTGCAGGTCACGACGTGCTGGCGGGTGGAGATGGCAATGACACGCTGCGGGGCGGCGACGGCGATGACACGCTGGAGGGCGGCGCCGGTGCCGACATCCTCGACGGCGGCAGCGATCGCATCAGCCTCGGCCAGGCCGCGGTGGCGGGTGAAGCCTATGGCGATACCGTCCGATATGTGACCTCCACTGCGTCGCTGGTGCTGGACCTGGCTGCGGGTACTCTGTCGGGCGGGCACGCCGATGGCGATACCCTGGTTGCAGTCAACGGCGTCAGCACGCTGGAGAACGTAGTTGGCAGCGACGGCTTCGCCGATACGATCAGTGGTGATTCACGCGCGAATCGCTTGATCGGGCTGGGTGGCAACGACTGGCTGGATGGGCGGGGGGGCGACGACGTGCTCATCGGTGGTGATGGCAATGACACCCTGATGGGCGGCGACGGCAACGACGCGTTGTCCGGTGATGCCGGCGATGACCGGCTTGAAGGTGGCGGGGGCAACGATGTGCTGGCCGGCGGCGCCGGTGCCGACGAGCTTTACGGCGGGCTGGGCGACGACCAGATCAGCGGCGATGTGGGCAACGACAAGGCTTGGGGCGGCGAAGGCAATGACACCCTGGGGGGCCAGGACGGAGACGATCAGCTCTATGGCGAGGCCGGCAACGATACCCTGGTGGGCGGCGCAGGCGACGACCTGCTGGATGGCGGCACCGGCAACGACACCCTGGCCGGTGAGGCCGGCAACGACCTGCTGCGGGGCGGGGATGGCAATGACACCTACCTGTTCGATCGGGAGGGTGGCAACGACCGCATCGAAGACGCACTGGGCGTCAATCGCATCGTGCTGCAGAACGTGGCCAACCACGAGGTCTGGCTGCAGAAGGTGGGCAACGATCTGCTGGTCAGCGTGATCGGAGGCAGCACCCGGATCACCATCGCGGGCTACTACTCCGGCGCCAGCCGGATCACCGAGATCGCGACCGGTGCAGGCTCGCTGTTCCTCGCCCACGCCGAGCCGCTGCTTGCGGCAATGGCGGTAGAGTCGGCGTCCGTGCCGGCTGGGATGTCCTCCAGCTTGCAGGGCCTGCTCGGCAGCTACTGGCAGAACTCGAGCAAGCCGGCACCGCTGGTCGAAATGCAGTACCTGGCCACCGATGAGGACGTGCCGCTCAGTGGCAGCGTCAATGCCGTCGACCATGACGGGAACATCACCGGGTACACGGTGATCACCGCACCCGGAATGGGGACCGTTGCCCTCAATGCGGCCACCGGTGCCTGGGTCTATACGCCGGCGGCGGACCGCCACGGCAATGACCGTTTCGTGGTCCGGGTGACCGACGCCGACGGCAATACCGCCGACCAGATCGTCGATCTGGTGGTGCGCTCGGTCAACGACACGCCCAGCGACATCCTCGCGCCGGGGCCGCTGGCGGTGGACGAGAACGCCGCCAACAATCTTTCGTTGGGCCGCTTTGGCCATGTCGACCGTGACGGCGCCGAGGACACAGCCACCTTTACCCTTGTCAATGACGGCGGTGGCCGCTTCAAGATTGCGGCCAATGGCACGCTGAGCGTTCGTGATGGCACCAAGCTGGACTATGAAACCGCCACCGCGCACACCATCCGGGTGCGCGTGACCGACGGTGCCGGCGCGTGGTTCGAGAAGGACTTCAAGATCGACGTCCGCAACGTCAACGAGGCGCCGTTCACGCCGACGCGGCCACCGAACACCGCGCCCGTACTGGCCGGTGAAAAGACGGGCGCCGGTACGGTGGTGGGCACCTTCGTGATCGGGGACCCTGACAAGACAACGCCGACCCTGCAGCTGGTGACCAACCCGGGCGGTCTGCTGGAGGTGGTGGGTAACCAGGTACGCGTGCGTGCGGGCGTTGCGATCGACTTCGAGACGCTGGCCGCCGCCCAGGGCGCGACCTTGGTCGATCTGGATGGCGACGGCATCAAGGAGGTGCTGCTGACCGCCAGCGTGAGGGCGTACGACGGTAGCCTGGCATCTGCTTCGACGCTCAGCTTCACCTATGCCATCGAAGACGAGAATGAAGCACCGACGGCGGTGGTGTTCGCGGCCACCACCACCAGCTTCAGCGAAACCGATCGGGTTCCCACCGGAACTGCGCTGCCGGCGATCCTGCTCGGCACGCTGTCGGCCACCGATCCAGACACCACCGCCGGCAGTGATTTCGCCACGATGGTGTACAGCGTGTCCGACAGCCGCTTCGAGATCATCAACGGCAACCAGCTGCGCCTGAAGGCCGGTGCGATCGTTGACTATGAAGCGGGAAGCAACGTCACCGTGACGGTCACCGCGACCGATCGCGGCGGCGCCGGGTTGAGCGTCAGCAAGCAGTTGGTCTTCACCGTGGTCAACCGCGATGACTACCTGTACGGCACTGCCGCTGGAGAAACGCTGGTCGGCCAGGCCAACCGGGACGTGATCCAGGGGCTCGGCGGCAACGACATCATCAACGGCGGCGGTGGCAACGACGACCTGTACGGCGGCGATGGCGATGACAATCTGCGCGGTGAGGCTGGCGACGACAAACTGTGGGGCGAGCTGGGTCGCGACACGCTGTACGGTGGCGCAGGCGTCGACGAACTGCGTGGCGGTGATGGCGATGACAACCTGTATGGCGAAGACGGTGATGACCGCCTGTACGGCGACGCCGGCAATGACATCCTCGATGGCGGTGCCGGCAATGACCTGCTGGAAGGGGGCATCGGAAATGACACGCTGCGCGGCGGCGTCGGCAACGACATCCTGCGCGGTGGCGATGGCGACGATATCCTCGATGGCGGCGTCGGTGCCGACACCCTGTCCGGAGGCGCCGGTGTCGATACGCTGACCTATGCATCGGCAACGGCCGGCGTGGTGCTGAACCTGGCGACGGGAACCCATGGCGGCGCAGCGGCCGGTGACGTGCTTGAAGATGCATTCGAGCGGATCATCGGCAGTGCATTCAACGACACCATCACCGGTAGCGCGGGTGATGACTACATCGAGGGCGGTGCCGGCAATGACACGCTCTACGGTGGGGCCGGCAATGACACGCTCTATGGTGGTGACGGTGATGATCTGCTGGATGCGCAGGCCGGCAACGATACGCTGTATGGCGGCGCCGGCAGCGACATCCTGATCGGTGGCGATGACAGTGACGTCTATCTGATCGATCGCGATTCGGGTGCGGATGAGATCCGCAATTACGATTCCAGTGGCGACGACATCGACGTCATCGGCTACCGCGACATCAGTCGGAATGATCTGTGGTTCAGCCGCACCGGCGATGACCTGGTGATCTCGGTGATCGGTACCAGCGTGGTGACCACGATCAAGGGCTGGTACACCACCACCAACGCCAATGATCGCGCCAACTACAAGATCGATTTCTTCCTGGCCGGCGAGCACGCCAGCAGCACGATCAATGCAGAGGCACTGGTCGCGCTGATGGCCGGCCGCACCAAGCCCGCCACGGTCGCGGCCTATCAGGCATTGCATGCCGACGGCACGTTCGAGAACCAGTGGCGGCACTACTGGGATGGCAACGGCCTGCCGTCGATCAGCATCGTGCCGGATCAGTCGATCAACGAGGATGGCCAGGTCGCCCTGCAGTTCACCGTCGGTGATGACCTGACCCCGGCATCCGGGGTCACCGTACGTGCCGTGGCGGTGGATGCCACTGACCTTACGACGGTGGTGGCCTGGATGAATACTCCGACCATCACTGCGGGGGCCAACGGTGAGCGCACGGTGACACTGGTGCCCAAGAGCAACGCCAGCGGACGCGTTGCGATCAAGCTGATCGCAACCGATGCCGGTGGGCTGGTGACCGAGCGCGTGTTCTTCATGAATGTGGCGCCGGTAGTGGACGCGCCAGTGATTACCCGTGCCGTGCAGGTCGGCAAGACGCTTGATGGCGGAACGCTGACGCTGGACGTGCAGGCTGCACTCACCGACACCGACGGGTCGGAAACGCTGGAGATCCGCATCTCGAACCTGCCGACCGGGTTGACCCTGAACAAGGGCACGAACCTGGGCAACGGCGTGTGGTCGCTGACGCCGGCGCAGCTGGCCGGTCTGGCGCTGGTCGGTCCGGCCACGTGGTCGGCCGACCTGACCGGCACTGCGGCGCTGACGGTGACCGCCATCGCCAAGGAGACCGCGACGGGCAAGACCAGCAGCAAGACGCAGACACTGTCGGTCACCATCAATGCGCGTCCGACCGATATCACTGTCGACCGTGCGTTGGGTACGGTCGAGTCAACCGCGGATGCACCGGTGGCGAATGGCACAGTGCTGGGCAATTTCGCCCGCGTCGACGCAGACAACGATGGCTTCACCTTCAGCCTGACCAACAACGCGGGCGGCCGTTTTGCGATTTCCGCGGCCGGCGTGCTGACGGTGGCCAATGCCAGCCTGCTCGACTACGAGGCCAACACCTCGCACCAGATCGTGGTGCGGGTGACCGACTCGGGAGGGTTGACTCGCGACAAGACCTTCACCGTCGCGGTGACCAACGTCGATGAAGCCCCGGCAACACCGACCGTCTCCAGCCAGCCGGTGGCGATTGCTGCAGAGAATGCAGCATTGGGCGGTGTGGTGATTGCCAGCCTTTCCTCCAGCGGAGGCAATGGCAGCTACAGCTATGTGCTGGAAGGGGACTCTCGCGGCTGGTTTACCCTGGTCGGCAACCAGCTGAAGTTCCGCGATGGCCTGGTGCTGGATTTCGAGGCGCTGAAAGCCGCAGGCCTGACCCTGAGTGATGCCGATGGTGATGGCCGCCAGGAGGTGGTGTACTCGGTATCGGTGAAGGCCGTGTCGGGTGGGCTGACCTCGGCGGGGGCGCGCACCATTACCGTGCGCCTGGAGGACGTCAACGACGCGCCTCATGGCATCACTGCCGACCGCTCGCTCAGCATTGCCGAGAACACGGGCAACGGCACCGAGGTCGGCAGGTTCAGCGGCCAGGACCAGGATGCCACCGACGGCCTGACCTTCACCCTGGTCAACAATGCCGGCGGCCGCTTTGCCATCACTGCTGCTGGTGTACTGAGCGTCGCCAATGGTGGGCTGCTGGACTACGAGGCAGCCACTTCGCATGCAATTACAGTGAGGGTGACCGACACCCACGGCGCGACCCGCGACCAAGTGTTCCAAGTGGGCGTGTCCAACGTCAACGAAGCACCACGAACGCCGGACGTCGTGCAGCACGTGGCCCTCACCTCCGAGAACACCGGCGTGTCCGGGCAGGTGGTAGCCACGCTGTCCTCGTCTGATCCGGACGGGACCACACCCTCGTATCAGATCATCAACGACCCCTTTGCCTGGTTCGTCATTTCCGGAAACCAGCTCAAGTACAACGTCAGCGGCTTCGATTTCGAAGCGGTTGCACCGTACCTGCAGCTGATTGACGGCGACGGCGACGGCCAGCTGGAGGCTTACTACAACGTCACGGTCCGTGCCACGGATGGTGCGCTGGTGTCGGGCAACCGCGAGATCACGGTACGCATCGAAGACGTCAACGAAGCGCCGACAACCTGGGGCCAGAGCCTGACGCTGGCTGAATCGTCGCCGGGTGCAGGGCAGACCGTGTTCCAGTTCACCAACTGGTCCGACCCCGACAGCCAGTGGTACAACCGCGACCACCGTTTTGCCATTACCGGCGGCGCCAGCAATCTGTTCGGCATCAATGCCACCACGGGTCAGATCGCGCTCCACGGACAGCTGGACTATGAAACCGCACAGAGCCACCAGATCCAGGTGACCGTCACCGATCGCGGGGGCCTGTCCAGCAGTACCTGGGTGACGATCAATGTGCAGAACGTCAATGAGCGGCCGACGATCGCGACCTGGCAGGATGGAAATTTCTACCAGGTGCTTGCTGCGAATGACCAGGAGGACTTCTACGCCATCATGCATGTCACCAGTGCAGTGGAGTTCACTGGCGTCTCCGGCCAGTATTGGGATACTTACTCGGGTGACACCTACACGTTCGATGGAGGTACCACAACGCGCGGTATCTCGGGTGATGGTTTCCTGACTCCTTACGGAAGCAACATCTTCGATTCGCGCATTGTGGGCCGTGGCGGCCGCCGAACGGAGACATCTGGGGACTGGGGCGATCCGCGAGGTAGCGGCGCGGGCTACTTCCAGGAGACCTACTACGACACATGGTATGAGATCGTCGTCCAAGCGGTGGATTCTGCAGGGCTGTGGAGTGATCCTTTGAAGTTTGTCGTCAACCAGTGGGGCGGGCGCCTGGGCCCAGTCGTACTTGATTTGGATGGAGACGGCGTCGAGACCGTGGGCTGGGCGCAAAGCGCCACACGCTTCGACATGAATGGTGATGGCGTGCGTGACCTGACAGGCTGGGTCGGGCCACACGATGGCCTGCTTGTCCTGGACCGCAACCGCAACGGCACGATCGATTCCGGCGCCGAAATCTCGTTCACGATGGATCTGGAGGGGGCCCATTCCGACCTTGAAGGCCTGGCTGCCTATGACAGCAATGGTGACCGGCGCCTGGATGCCAACGACGCTCGCTTTGCAGAGTTCCAGGTCTGGCGCGACGCGAACCGCGATGGCATCAGCCAGGTCGGTGAACTGTTGACGTTGCAACAGGCGGGCGTGGCGTCGATCAATCTTGATGCGCGCCGCACCGGGCAGATGCCCGGTACATCGCCGGACAACACCACCTACGCCAACGGTCAGTACACCCGTACCGATGGCACCCAGGCGGCCTTGTCGGACATGTTCTTCGCATTTGGAGAGCGGGAGGAGGACGCTGACGGGGACGGCTTGAATCTCAACGCTGGCGCCGGCAAGGGCGGACGTGACCTGGGCAGCGGTGATGCCGCCTCCGGCCGGGTCAACCGCCGAGGCGGCGATCCACGCTTCGCGCCTGCAGCTGACCTGTCGCAGGCCCCGGCGGAACTGGCGGCGGCAGAATCCCGGGATCGCTTCGGTGGCGTTGAGCCCACCGCCGCCGAGCGTATGCAGCAATCGGCTCGGTCGGAACAGCGTGCCCCCATCGACGAAAGCATTCCGTCCGGCCCGGCTACACAGCGCTCAGCCTTGCATGACAATCTGGCGCTGGCGCAGAAGAAGCGCTTCCAGATGATCGAAGCGATGTCCACGTTCGACGCCCAGCCCTATGCCCAGGGCATCAGCACGGCCGCGCGCGATCCGGCCACCATGGAACTGTTGACCGCCATTCCCGACTACAGGATTTCCCGTTCATGATCACTTCCACGACAGACACCGCCGCCGCCGAAGGGGCACCGCGCACTGTTGCCGAGGCTCTGGGCCAGATCGTCTGGCTGCTTTCGCAATCGCCGCTGCACCGTGAGATGCAGCTCAAGGACCTGGAATGGTCGTTCATGCCGCCGCTGCTGAAGGAGCAGTTCCGGGTGTTTCGTTTCGGCACACTGCCGCCGCTGCCGGGCATGCAGGAAGCCGGTGCGGCCTTCGCCGGGTTGACCCAGCAGGCGCTGGAGCAGCTGCCGCTGGGCGTTGCGATCTGGGCGAACCTGTCCGAGCAGGCCGAGCAGAAGCTGGAGCAGGGCGAGCGGCTGGAACTGGACGACTGGAACAGTGGCGATCGCCTGTGGCTGATCGAGTTCATCACCCCCTTCGCCCAGCCCGGCAACGGCCTGGCCGAGGCCATGCTGGGCGATCTGCTGACCGGGCCGTTCGCGGGGCGCAGCCTGTCCATGCACCGGACCGATCCGGCCACCGGCCGGCGTGACAAGGTGACCCTGGGCGGCGTGCCGTCGCAGGCGGCCTGATCCGGGAAGGGTGAACGTCTGCCCCGGCCGCCACTCTGGCGGTCGGGGGAACAGCGGCAAGCCCGGTGGGCTGGGGCTCGATGATAGAATGCCGGGTTTCTGGCAGTGCCCACCCATGGGCGGCCGGGTATCGGCAACTCCGGCTGTGTGCTATGACAGGCACCAGCCCCCGGACAATGGAATCACTTACCTATGGCGCGCGGCATCAACAAAGTCATCCTGGTCGGCAACCTCGGCAACGACCCGGACGTGAAGTACACCCAGGGTGGCATGGCGATCACCCGCATCAGCCTGGCCACCACCAGCGTCCGCAAGGACAAGGATGGCAACCAGCAGGAACGTACCGAATGGCACCGCGTGGTGTTCTTCGGCAAGCTCGGCGAAATCGCCGGCGAGTACCTGCGCAAGGGCAGCTCGGTGTATGTCGAAGGCAGCCTGCGCTACGACAAGTACACCGGCCAGGACGGCGTGGAGAAGTACTCCACCGACATCATCGCCGACGAGATGCAGATGCTGGGCGGCCGCGGTGAAGGCGGCGGTGGTGGTGGTGGTGGCAATTACGGCGGCGGTGAGCGCCCGCAGCGCCAGCAGGCGCCGCGCCAGGAGTACGGCGGCGGCGGCGGCGGTGGCCAGCGCGGAGGCCAGGGTGGTGGCTATGGCAACCAGGGCGGCGGCTACGGCAACCAGGGTGGCAACCAGCGCCCGCAGCCGCAGCAGGCGCCGCCGATGGACGACTTCGCTGATGACGATATTCCGTTCTGATCGAACGGTCGCCTGCAGCAGAAAAGAAAGCCCCGCGATGCGGGGCTTTTCTTTTTCCGGAATCCATTCGGAGTTGTGCCCCGCAGCATCGGTTTTCGTGCACCGCGACTTGCAAACAGACGATTTCCTCCCCTATGGTGCAATCGATTGCATTGCTGTGAATCGTTGCGTTTGATACCGGTTGGGAGGCCGGCAGGTGGATGTCCATCCATTCGATCAGACCGGCCCCGGCGACGGGCCTCACGCGGCGCGATGCGCTGCGTCTCGCAGTTGCCGGCAGCATTGGCTTGGGGGCGGCAGGCATGCTCCCCGCATTCGCCGCCACTGCGCAACTCAAGGGCAACCTGAAGCATTCCGTCGCCCGCTGGACCTTCCCGCAGCTGTCGGTCGCCCAGCTCTGCACGACAGTGAAGGACATCGGTTTTGCCGCGATCGACCTGGTCGGTCCGGAGGACTGGCCGACGCTGAAGGCCAACGGCGTGTACAGCTCGATGTGCAACGGCGCGGAGCTGGGCCTGACCAAGGGCTTTGCTGGCCGCCAGTTCCATGACCAGTTGGTGGAACGCTACACGCGGCACATCGATCTGGTCGCCGATGCCGGTTATCGCAACCTGATCTGCTTCTCCGGCAACCGCAACGGCATGGACCCGAAGGAAGGTCTGGCCAATGCAGAGGCCGGCCTCAAGCGCATCCTCGGGCACGCCGAGAAGCGCGGTGTGGTGCTGGTGATGGAGCTCTTGAACTCCAAGGTCGATCATCGCGACTACCTGTGCGACCACTCCGCATGGGGTGTGGAGCTGTGTCAGCGGCTCGGCTCGGACAACTTCGGCCTGCTCTACGACATCTACCACATGCAGATCATGGAAGGCGACATCATCGCCACCATCGGCAAGCATCATGCCTGCTTCAAGCATTACCACACCGCGGGCGTGCCCGGCCGGAACGAGATCGGAGACCAGCAGGAGCTCCATTATCCGGCCATCTGCCGCGCAATCCGCGACACCGGTTTCAAGGGATATCTGGCGCAGGAGTTCATGCCTGCAGCGCCCGATCCCGTTGGCTCATTGCGCGAGGCAATCCGCCTCTGCGACGTCTGAAACGATATCCACCCAGGTGAGAAACCCATGGCAGATAATCACTACGACGCCATTGTTGTTGGCTCGGGAATCAGTGGCGGTTGGGCAGCGAAGGAGCTGACCGAAAAGGGCCTGAAGGTCCTGATGCTGGAACGCGGACGCAACATCGAGCACGTCAAGGACTACGTCAATGCGATGAAGGAGGCGTGGGACTTCCCGCATCGAAACCGGCCCACCCAGGCGATGAAAGCCGATTTCCCGGTGCTGATGCGCGACTACGGGCTGGCCGAAAACCTGGAAGGAATGTGGGCCAACGAGCAGGACTCGCCCTACGTCGAGACCAAGCGCTTCGACTGGTTCCGTGGTTACCACGTCGGCGGCCGCTCATTGTTATGGGGCCGGCAGAGCTATCGCTTCTCCGACCTGGACTTCGAGGCGAACCTCAATGACGGCATCGCGGCCGATTGGCCGATCCGCTACGCCGATATCGCGCCGTGGTACGACCATGTGGAGAAGTTCGCCGGTATTGCTGGTACGCGTGAAGGGCTGGACGTGTTGCCGGATGGCGAGTTCCTGCCGCCTATCCCATTGAACATCGTCGAGAAGGACGTGGCCGCACGGATCAAAAAGGCATTCGGCGGCACCCGGCACATGATCCACTCGCGCACTGCCAACATCACCAAGCCCATGCCCGAGCAGGGCCGCGTCAACTGCCAGTACCGCAACAAGTGCATCCTGGGTTGCCCCTTCGGCGCTTACTTTTCCACCCAGGCAGCGACACTGCCGGCGGCGATGAAGACCGGCAACCTGACCTTGCGGCCGTTCTCGATCGTCAAGGAAGTGCTCTACGACAAGGACCGCAAGCGTGCCCGCGGCGTGGAGGTCATCGACGCCGAGACCGGCCAGACCTACCAGTACACCGCCAAGGTCATCTTCCTCAACGCCTCGTCGTTCAACTCGACGTGGCTGTTGATGAACTCGGCCACCGATGTCTGGGACGGCGGGCTGGGCTCCTCGTCGGGCGAGTTGGGGCACAACGTGATGGACCATCATTTCGGTGCGGGTGCCTCCGGCCGCGTCGAGGGATACGAAGACAAGTACTACTTCGGCCGTCGTCCGTGCGGTTTCTACATTCCGCGGTTCCGCAACGTCGCGGCCGACAAACGCGGCTACCTGCGCGGCTTCGGCTACCAGGGCGGTGCCAGCCGCACGGGGTGGTCGCGCGAGATCGCCGAGCTCAACATCGGTGCCGACCTTAAGGAAGCGCTGACCGTGCCGGGCGACTGGCGTATCGGCATGACCGGCTTCGGCGAAATGCTGCCGCACCACGACAATACGATCCGCTTGGACCGGGAGCGCAAGGACAAGTGGGGGCTGCCGGTACTGGCGATGGACGTTGCCATGCGCGCCAACGAACTGGCGATGCGCAAGGACATGGCCGCCGATGCCGCAGAGATGCTGGAAGCGGCCGGCGTCAAGGACGTGAAGATGCATGACAACGACTACGCCCCGGGCAAGGGAATCCACGAGATGGGGACCGCGCGGATGGGACGTGATCGGAAGAGCTCGGTGCTGAACCAGCACAACCAGGTCTGGGATGCGCCCAACGTGTATGTCACCGACGGTGCCTGCATGACCTCCAGCGCCTGCGTGAATCCTTCGCTGACCTACATGGCGCTGACGGCCCGGGCCGCCGACCATGCGGTGCGCGAACTGAAAGCGGGGAACCTCTGATGGATCGCCGTGAACTGTTGAAAATGATCGTCGCCGCCACTGGTGCGGCCATGGTCGGCCTGCCTGCGCTCGTGCAGGGGCAGGCCCCGGCCGCCACTGCGAAGATCCATTTCTCCGACGCCGATGTCGGCACGCTGGACGAGATCGCCGAGACCATCCTGCCGCGGACCCGGACGCCAGGCGCGAAGGATGCCGGCGCCGGCCTGTTCATGGCGACGTTCGTCAGCGACTGCTATACCGCCCGACAGCAGGCAACGTTCCGCGCCGGCCTGGCCGACATCGACAAACGCGCCGGCGGCCGGTTCGTATCGCTCACACCAGAAGCCCGCACCGGGCTGCTGCGAACGCTCGATGCGGAAGCCAAGGCACGTCATGCCGACGTGACCGAAACCGGTACGCCTGAAGAGGGCGAGGCGATGCCACACTACTTCACGATGCTCAAGCAGCTGGCCATCTTCGGATTCTTTACCTCCAAAGTCGGCGCGACCGGGGTGCTGCAGTACGTTGCGGTGCCGGGGCGCTACGATGGCGACCTCGGCTATGTTCCCGGCACGCCGGCGTGGGGGACCAGCTGATGGAGCGCAAAAGGATGATCAAGCCGCTGCTGATCGCGGTGACCGTGCTGGTTGCCGCACCCGCCTTCGCGCAGAACGGTGCCGACGCTGCACGCGATCCGAAGAAGACCGAGGTGTGGACGCCGGTGCCTGCGACCGTGGCCACGCCGCCAGGCAGGGCCCCGTCCGACGCAATCGTGCTGTTCGATGGCAAGGATGTCTCCGCGTGGGAGTCGGAGCAGGGCGGACGCGTGCCCTGGAAGGTTGCCGATGGCGCCATGACCGTCGTGCCCGGCAGCAAGGGCATTCGCACCAGGCAACGCTTCTGCGACGTCCAACTGCATGTCGAGTGGCGCACGCCCACCGACACGAAGGGCTTCGAGGGACAGAACCGGGGCAACAGCGGCATCTTTCTGCAGGAGCTGTATGAGCTGCAGGTGCTCGACAGCTACAGCAATCCGACCTATGCCAATGGCCAGGCGGGTTCCATCTACAAACAGGCGATGCCGTTGGTGAACGCCTCGCGCGCGCCGGGCGAGTGGCAGGCCTACGATATCCTCTGGAAAGCACCGCGCTTCTCGGCGGGCGGCGGCCTTGCGTCGCCCGCGCGCATCACGGTGCTGCACAACGGCGTGCTGGTGCAGGACGACACCGTGCTGGCAGGCAAGACCGAATACATCGGTGCGCCTTCCTACGCGCCACATGGGTGTGCGCCGCTCTACCTGCAGGAGCACGACTCCAGGGTCAGCTACCGCAACATCTGGGTGCGCGAGCTGTAGTGGCACGCGGCCGGCGTGGTTGCCGGCCGCTTACTTCGCCAGGTAGCTGGCGATGTCATCGATTTCCTGCTGCGACAGCTGGGAGAAGGGCGGCATCAGCCCGCCGCCCTTGCTGATCTTTTCCTTGATCTGCGCGGGTGCCATGCGCTTGCCGATATCGGTGAGCGCCGGGAATGCGCCCGGCATGCCCGCGCGATCCGCACCATGGCAGGCCACGCAGTTCGCGGTGTAGAGCTTTGCACCGGCGGCCGGGTCATCCTTGCACCATGCTGCTGTCGCAAGGCTCATGCCTCCCAGGGCCGCCGCCATTGCCAGGATCATTTTCATGTGGGGCTCCTTGATGCGTCAGCGCCGCGCATGGGCAGGCGCTTTGGTGGTCAGGTGTTCACGCAGATAGTCCGCACCGGTCTGGACGACCTTGGCCGGATCGCGTGGCTGGTCGTGCTCGATGATGTACCAGTGCACGCCGGCGGCTGCCGCAGCAGGCAGGATCGCGTTCCAGTCCAGCACGCCCTGGCCCACCGCAGCGAATCCGCCTTCGTCTTCGGCCTGGTCCTTCGGCGCATTGTCCTTGGCATGCACGGCGAACATGTGCCCGCGGAATTTTCCCAGCATCACCGCCGGATCCAGGCCCGCACGCGCGACCCAGGCCAGGTCCAGCTCGGTCTGCAGGTCGGGGCCGGCCGCGGCGAACAGCAGTTCCAGGCCCGTCCTGCCGTTGAAGTCGACCAGCTCGAAGTCGTGGTTGTGGTAGGCCAGGCGCATGCCCTTGGCCCGCACCTGCCTGGCGATACTGCCCAGTTCCTGGCCCAGCGCGGTCCAGCCTGCGGCGTCGCTCGGGCGATCCTTCTTGTCCAGGTACGGAACCACCAGCGTCGTGTTGCCAATTGATCGGTTGAAGGCGACCACACCGTCCAGGTTGCTGCGCAACTCGGCCAATGGCACGTGCGATGAGATCGCCTTGATCGAATACCGGTCCAGCAGCTGCTTGAGTTCCGTCGCGCTGGTGTCCTGGGTGCCGACCGTTTCCACCGCGTGTACGCCAGCGTCGTGGACGATCTTCAACTGCTGGTCGAGCGAGCCGGCGTTGCGCAGGGTGTACATCTGCACCGCGATCGGTTTCTGCGTGCTGGCGGCTTCGCCTGCGAAGGCGGGCAGGGCAGTGAGCAGCAGGACGAGACTTGCAGTTCTACGGACAAGGGTTTTCATCTACAGATCCTCCCGGGTTTTCAACCGATGGCAGTCCAGGCGCGCGACCTGGCCGATGCAATGACACGATCGACGATCTGCGCCGAGCGCAGCCCATCTTCGAAGGTCGGCAGTCCCTGCGGGCGCTCGCCGTTGATGGCGAGATAGGTATCCGCAACAAATGCTTCGAAACACTGCGCGTACCCCTGCGCGTGACCGGCCGGCAACACCGACAGCCGGCGCTGCTCGGCACTGCCGGCGCCGGGCCCACGCACGAAGATTTCCTCGCGCTGGTCGGGCAGGCCGATCCACAGCCGCTCGGCGTCTTCCTGGTTGAACGCCACGCTGGCGTTGGCGCCATCGATCTCGAACCAGAGGCGATTGCGGCGTCCGGCCGAGACCTGGCTGACCGTCAGCGCCGCCAGCGTACCGGCGCCGGTTCTGAACAATGCCGCCGCCACGTCCTCGCTCGTCACCGCCTGCATCGGGCTGTCCCCCGTCGGCGTGCTGAAGCTCTGACCGGTGTCGGTGCCACGTTCGGCGATCACGGTATCGAACGCCGCGCTGACTTCGGTGAAGCGCTCGTCGCTGACCCATTCCACCAGGTCGCACCAGTGCGAGCCGATGTCGGCGAACACGCGCGATGCGCCACCCAGCGCCGGGTCCACGCGCCAGTTGTTGCTGGCAGGGTCCAGCAGCCAGTCCTGCAGGTAGCTGCCGTGGATCAGATGCAGCGGCCCCAGATCGCCTTGTGCGATGCGTGCGCGCGCCTCGCGCACCACCGGGTGGTAGCGGTAGACGAAGGGCACCGTAGCAACCAGTCCGGTCGACGCGGCCAAACCTGCCAGCGCCTGCGCATCTTCCAGCGTGGTGGCCAGCGGCTTCTCGCAGATCACGTGCTTGCCGGCTTCCAGCGCAGCCTGCGCCATCGAGCGGTGCAGATGGTTGGGCGTGCAGACGTGTACGACCTGCACCTGCGGATCGGCGACCACCTCCTCGATGTTCCGGTAGGCGCGCGGCACATTCCACGACTGCGCTGCCTCACGCGCGCGCTGCGGTGACGAGGCCGCCACGCCGCGTACCTCGGCACCAGCCAGCAATGCCGCACGGCGATGCACGGTACCGATCATGCCGGCGCCGATGATCGCGATTCCAAGCTTTGGCATCGGCTGCGGTCCTCAAGGCGTGGAAGGTGTGGCCGCGGCGGCAGGCCGCTCGCGGAACAGCAGCAGGAAGGCGACCAGCACGACCAGTGCAACGCCGGCCGGGAACAGCCAGATCTTCTGCCAGTCCGGCCCTGCGGCCGTCGTGTAGTGCTCGACCACCGCGCCGGACAGGAAGGTGCCGATCAACATGCCCACGCCGTAGGTGGCCAGGGTGATGAAGCCCTGCGCGCTGCTGCGTGCATCAGGGCCGGCATGCGCATCGGTGTAGATCTGGCCGGTGACGAAGAAGAAGTCGTAGCAGATGCCGTGCAGCACGATGCCGATCACCAGCAGCGAGAAGCCGCCACCCGCATCGCCGAAGGCGAACATGACGTAGCGAACCACCCACGCGGCCATGCCGACCGCCAGCATCGTCTTCACCCCCAGCCGCACGAACAGCAACGGCATTGCCAGCATCAGCAGCACTTCGGAGACCTGGCCCAGCGATTGCAGGCCGGCCGCGCCGCGCACGCCCAGGTCGTTGAGATATGGGTTGGTGAAGTTGTAGTAGAACGACAGAGGGATGCAGATGGCGATGGATGCCAGGAAGAACACCAGGTAGGCGCGCGACTTCAGCAGCCGCAGCGAGTCCAGCCCCAGGATCTGCCCCAGTCCAGCGTCACGCTGCTGTGCCAGAGGCGGCGTATGCGGCAGGGTGAACGCGTACAGGCCCAGCGCCAGCGAGGCCATCGCCGCCATCTGGAACGTGAGCTCCAGACGATGCGCCTGTTCCCAGCCCAGCCAGCCGATCAGCACGCCTGCCGCGATCCAGCCGATGCTGCCGGCCACCCGCACCAGCGGGAACTGTTTCTCGGGCGACTGCATGTGCCGCATCGCCACGCTGTTGGCCAGCGCCAGCGTGGGCATGAACAGCAGCATGTAGCCCACGACGTACGCCGAGAACATGCTGAAGCTGGTGGCGGTGGACGCCAGCCACATCAGCACAGCGCCGGCCAGGTGCAGCACCGCGAGGATGCGCTGCGCGGCGAAGTAGCGATCGGCGATCAGGCCGACCAGGAAGGGCGCGACGATGGCGCCGATGGACTGGCTGAGGAAGGCCGTTGCCACCTGGCTGGCGCTGGCCTGCAACGGGCCCTGCACCAGGTACGTCCCCAGGGTGACGAACCAGGCCCCCCAGATGAAGAACTGCAGAAACATCATCGCGCCCAAGCGCGACATGGTGTGCGTCATGGCTTGCCCTCCCGGGGCGGTAATGGCTCAGATCCCCAGCATGCGGCGCAGTGAGTGTGGGGCCGTGCCGCTGTCGGCGAAATCATCGAAGGCACGCTCGGTTACCCGGATGATGTGGTCGCGGATGAACGCGGCACCTTCGCGTGCGCCGTCCTCGGGGTGCTTCAGGCAGCACTCCCACTCCAGCACCGCCCAGCCCGGGAAGTCGTACTGCGCGAATTTCGAGAAGATCGCCTTGAAGTCGACCTGGCCGTCGCCGAGCGAACGGAACCGCCCCGGACGATCAATCCAGTCCTGGTAGCCGCCATAGACACCACTGCGCGCGCTTGCGTGATACTCCGCGTCCTTGACGTGGAAGATGCCGATGCGATCGTGATAGCGGTCAATGAAACCCAGGTAGTCCATCTGCTGCAGCAGCAGGTGGCTGGGGTCGTAGAGGATCTTCGCGCGTGGGTGCTGATCCACCACATCGAGGAAGCGCTCGAAGGTCGCGCCGTCATGCAGGTCTTCGCCGGGATGGATCTCGAAGCACAGGTCCACGCCGCAGGCGTCGAAGGCATCCAGGATCGGTCGCCAGCGGCGGCCGAGCTCGGCGAAGGCTTCTTCCACCAGTCCGGGTGGACGCTGCGGCCAGGGATAGAAGTAAGGCCAGGCCAGTGCGCCGGAGAACGTGGCATGCGCGGTCAACCCCAGGCGCTGGCTGGCCTTGGCCGCCAGCAGCAGCTGCTGCACCGCCCAGGCCTGGCGTGCAGCCGGATCGCCGCGCTTGTCTGCCGGCGCGAAACCGTCGAACAGGCTGTCGTAGGCGGGGTGGACGGCAACCAGCTGCCCTTGCAGGTGGGTGGACAGCTCGGTGATCTGCAGGCCATGCCCGCCCAGCATGCCAGCGAGGTCGTCGCAGTAAGCCTGGCTGCGCGCGGCCTCGGCCAGATCGAACAGGTGGGGCGCGCTGGTCGGTACTTGTAGGCCAGAATAGCCCAGCGCCGAGGCCCATCCGGCCAGCGTGTCCAGTCGATCAAAGGGAGGTGTGTCGCCAATGAACTGCGCCAGGAACAGCGCTGGACCCTTGAGCGTCTTCAAGATGATTCGCCCTGATGCAATCGATTGCATTACCCTAGCATGGGCCTCCTGCAGACCCGTTGTGCACTGCACAGCGGCTGGAACAACGTAACGCCATGGCAACCATCTATGACATCGCAAAGCACGTTGGCGTTTCCGCTGGCACGGTGTCGCGTGCGCTTTCGCGGCCGGACAAGGTGCTGCCGGCCACCCGCACGCGCATCGAACAGGCGGCCGCTGCCTTGGGCTATGTGCCCAACACGGTCGCCCGGACGCTGAAGACCCAGCGCAGCGGCAAGATCCTGGTCACCGTCCCGGACATCGCCAATCCATTCTTCGCGCAGATCCTGCAGGGCGCGGAGGACGCGGCGCAGGCGGTCGGTTATGCCGTGCTGCTGGGCGATACCCAGAATCTGCCCGAGCGCGAGGAGCGCTACGCGCAGATGCTCCGGCGCAACGAGGCCGACGGCCTGATCGTGCTGGGGCACCGCCTGCCGCCGACGGCCCACGAGATCGTCCAGCAGCGGGGCACCGCTGCACCGGTGGTCAATGGCTGCGAATTCGATCCCGCGCTGGGCATCCCCAGCGTGCACATCGACAACGCGGCCGCCGCGCGCGCGGTGATGGACCATCTGTATGGACTGGGGCACGAGCGCATCGCCGTGGTCGGCGGACCGTCCGACAATCCGCTGCACCAGCAACGGATGGAAGGGGTCCGGGCCGCCGCCAAGGCGCGTGGCCGCCTGCGCCAGCTGGGCATCGTGCCGGGCGACTTTTCCCTGCAGTCCGGCCATGCGGCTGCGCAGGGGCTGTTGGCCTCCGCCGCCGCGCCGACGGCGATTTTCTGCTTCAGCGACCAGATGGCGCTGGGTGCCCTGGCGGCCTGCCGGGATCTGGGCATCCGCGTGCCGGATGACCTGTCCATCGTCGGCTTTGACGATCTGGCATCGTCGCGTTACCTCACGCCGCCGCTGACCACCATCCGGCAGCCCATGCGCGAGATCGGTGAGCGCGCGGTCAGCCTGCTGCTCGCCATCATCGAGCAGGTCGATGTGCCGCTGCAGCAGACGCTGGATTTCAGCCTGATGCTGCGCGGCTCGACGGCTGCACCCAGGAACGGCTGAGGGCGGTGCGGGGCAATGGACGTGCGGCCGCCGGCCCGCGCCGTTGCAGCCAGCAACCTTTGATCCGGAATTGACGCGAAGCTGTCAGACTCGGCACAGGCAGCCCGCCAGGCTGCCAGGGGGGAACGTGCGATCGCTCAAGGGGGTCGGCCATGCCGTTCTTGATTGACGCGACGGAAGTCGCAGTCGAGGGCATCGGCGCGGCGCGGCGCATCGGCTGGATGCGCTTCGTCGGCAATGGGCTGGGGGCGATCCCCATCGCTTCGATCATTCTCGAACGCCAGGATGGCGCCTGGGCGTGGGTACTGTTGCTGCTCAACGCGTTGGCGTGGCCGGCGCTTGCACTGCTGCTGACCCACCGATCCCGCCAGCCCGCAGTGGTCCAGTTCCGCTGCATGGTGGCCGACTCCTTCTTCGGCGGCGGCTGGATCGCCTTCATGGCGCTGAGCGCGGTCCCCAGTGCGTTGTTCGCCGCGCTGCTGGTCGCCGACAAGATCGCTGCCGGTGGCGTGCGGTTGGCGATGCGGGCGACGCTGGCACTGGTGCTGGGCTTTCTGCTCAGCTGGTGGGCGCTTGGATTTCCCTACCAGCCCATCTCCTCGCAGCGCACGATCGTGCTGAGCGTGCCGTTCCTGTTCGTATATGGCATCGGGCTGAGCATCCTGAGCTGGCAACTGGCACGCCGGGTCAAATCACAGAACCGCCAGCTGCAGCGGTTGAGCCGGATGGATCCACTGGTGGAGCTGGCCAATCGTGGCTTTCTGATCCTTCGCGCGCAGCAGGTGCTGGACAAGGCGCAGGGACAGGGTGGATTCGCCTGCCTGCTGATGCTCGACGTTGACGACTTCAAGCGCATCAACGATTCACATGGGCACCGGGCCGGGGATGAGGTGTTGCGGCAGATCGCCGCCACCTTGCGCGAATTCGCGCGCCCGGGCGACATACCGGCACGGTTGGGTGGCGACGAATTCGTGGTGCTGCTGCGTGATTGCACAACGCGTGATGCGATGCATGTGGCCGAGCGGATCCGGCTGCATCTGCTCGAAGCGGCAAGGCAGGTGGCACCGGGCGTGGAGTTCAGTGTCAGCATCGGTATCGCGGCGACGCCGGGCCAGGGCACCGTGGAAGACTGGTTGGCCACGGCCGACAAGGCTCTCTATCACGCCAAGCACCAAGGCAAGAATACGGCCAGCTGGGCGGACTGATATACGGCACCGCACGCCGTGCGCATGCGGGTATCAGAGCGCTCGTTCCCAGACCTGGCCGAGCAGATCGTGGCCAAAGCTGTGGTGGGGTTCTTCCTGCACCAGCTGGAAGCCTGCGCGTTCGTACAGGCGCCGGGCATCGGCCAGCACGCTGTTGGTCCAGAGCGTCATCCGCGTATAGCCGGCGGACGCCGCAAACGCGATGCACTCTTCCACCAACCGGGCGCCGATGCCCATGCCGCGCGCGGTGGCATCCACATAGAGCAGGCGCAGCTTGGCGGTGCTGTCGTCCTGCCTGACCACGAACACCGAGCCCACCATGTCGCCGTCCTTCTCGGCGATCCAGCAGCGTTCACGCGCCGGGTCCAGTTCGCGCAGGTACCTGGCAACGATCTCCGACACCAGCGCTTCGTACTCCGCATTCCAGCCGAATTCGCGGGCGTACAGCGCGGACTGCCGCGAGACCACCAGCCCCATGTCGCCCGGCCGCGGGTCACGCAGCAGGTACGAGGGAGACCTGTCGCCCAGCACGCTTTCGATCTGGCCCATGGCCGAAAGCAGCATCAGCTGTGCCGTCTCGGGCAGCGTCGCCAACAGCTCGGCCATTTCCCGCCGCGAGGTTTCTTCCAGCGGCGCGAACACGCTGTGCCCAACCGGAGTCAGGGTCAGAACGACCACGCGCGCATCCTCGGCCGAGCGGTCCTTGATGAGATAGCCCGCCCGCTCGAACCTGGCGATGACCCGGCTCACATAGCCGGCATCTAGGCCCAGCTCGCGGCACAGGTCCGAGGGCGACAACGGTGCGTGGTGGGCCAGTTCGTACAGGATGCGGACTTCGGTGAGGGACAGGCCACTGCGCAGCAGCGATTCCTGCAGTACGCCGATCTGCCGGGTATAGAAACGGTTGAAGCGCCGCACTGCATCGGCGCGTTCGGAAAGCGTACCCGTTGTCATGGCCGATCCACTTGATTGACTTGGTCAAATAATTACTTGCCCAAGTCAAATAATCAAGGGGTAGGCAGCTCCGTGCTGCGGGCGTCGCCCAGCACCGGCGGCGGCTGTGCGCTGCTGCATGCACAGCGCAGTAGCGCGGCGGCCAGCGCGGGATGCTGGCCGCGCATGGCCAGCTGCAGGGCGGTGATCGGCATGCCTAGTTCCAGCGCGACGAAGGCCAGGCCCGGCCGATGCAGGGTCTGCATCGAGGCCGGCACGATGGCGATGCCCAGGCCCGCAGCGGCCAGGTTGATGGCCGAGGCCACCTGTGGCGCTTCCTGCTGGATGGTGGGGGTGAAGCCCTGGCTGCGGCAGGCAGCGACGACATCGGCGCTCAGGCCATAGCCGGATTTCCGCGAGAACAGGATGAAGCGCTCATCGCGCAGCTCGGTCAGTGCGATGCCCGCCCGGCAGGCCAGCGGGTGTTCGGCCGGCAGTACCGCCACCAGTGGTTCGGCGCTGAGCTGCTGGATCACCAGCTCGCCGGGATGCGAGTACGGTGGGCGCACGATTACCGCGTCCAGTTCGCCGTCGTCCAGGCGCCGGATCAGGGATTCACTGCCGTCTTCGACCAGTTGCAGCTGTACCGCCGGATGCGCCTGCCGGAACCTGCGCAGCAGGGCGGTCACCGCGTCGTTGTATGAGGCCGATTCGGTCAGCCCCAGCGTGAGCGTGCCGACCTCGCCGCGTGCAGCGCTCAGCGCCTGTTCCTTGGCCTGGTCGACGCGCGCGAGGATGTCCACTGCAGCCGCCCAGAACACGCGGCCAGCGTCACTGAGCACGATGCCGCGTCCCTGGCGATGGAACAGCGGCGTGCCGATCTCTTCCTCCAGGGCGCGGATCTGCTGCCCGAGCGGTGGCTGGGCGATATGCAGGGCCTCAGCGGCCTTGGTGAAGCTCTGCAGTTGGGCGGTCATGACGAAGTAGCGCAGGTGGCGCAGTTCCATTGGAACCTCAGGCGTTCTGGTGCTGTACGAACACGGTATTGGACGGTCGCCGGTGGCGGCAACATCATCGGTATCCCACGGCAGATGTCCAACTACAAGGGAGACCACATGAAGAAGACACGTCGGCTGCGCGATCTGCTTCGGCGGGGCAGCGTGATCGCACCGGGCGTATTCGATGGCTTGTCGGCACGCCTGGTGGAGCTGGCCGGCTTCGATGCGGTGTACGCCAGCGGCGGGGCCATCGCACGTTCGGCCGGCGTGCCGGACATCGGCCTGCTCGGTCTCAGCGAAGTGCTTGCGCAGGTGGAACGGATCGTCGATGCCTGCGACCTGCCGGTGATCGCCGACGCTGACACCGGCTTCGGCGGCACCGCGAATGTTGAACGTACGGTGCGCGCGTTGGAAAGGGCAGGGGTTGCCGCCCTGCATATCGAGGACCAGGCCTTCCCCAAGCGCTGTGGCCACCTGGATGACAAGACACTGGTCGACGTGGGCGAGATGTGCACGAAGATCCGCGTCGCCTGCCAGTCGCGGATCGACCCGGAGCTGATGATCATCGCGCGTACCGACGCCATCGCCTGCGAAGGCCTGGACGCGGCGATCGAACGCGCGCGTGCGTATGTGGAGGCGGGCGCGGACATGATCTTCGTTGAAGCACCGGAAACGCTGGAACAGATCGAGGTGATTTCGCAGCGTGTTCCCGGGCCGAAGTTGATCAACATGTTCCACAGCGGCAAGACGCCGCTGGTGCCGGTGGCGCGGCTTGCCGAACTCGATTACCGGTTGGTGATCATTCCCTCGGACCTGCAACGCGCGGCGATCCGGGCCATGCAACGCACCCTGCAGGAGATTGCTGTGACCGGTGACAGCGGACGTGTCGCCAATGCGCTGGCCAGCTTCAGCGAGCGCGAGGAGATCGTGCGTACCGGTCGTTATCTGGCGCTGGATCGCGCCTGAGTCGAGGAAGCCTGCCGGGGGCAGGGAGGCGGCCTGTGCAATCGTGGCGTAACGGCCATTCATCCTGCACGCGGCATCGCCACGGCAATCCTCTACCATGGGCCACCCCGCCCGGACCTGCCCTGATGCATGACGCCCTTGTTGCCCAGCCCAAGCCCCCCGTCCCGAGGATCGCGGCCTGGCTGATGATGCTGCTGGGCATGTGGCTGGCGTTGAAGCTGGGCCTGGTGGTGACCCTGCTGTCGGGCCTGCTGGTGTTCCAGCTGACCCACCTGCTGGCTTCCACCGTGGAGGGCAAGCTGCCGCCAGGCCGGGCGCGGGCCATCGCGGTGATCGTGCTGTCAGCGGTGATCATCAGTGCGCTGGTGCTGGCCGGAATCGGCGTGGCGTCATTTTTCCGCAACGAGACCGGTGGGCCGGACGCGTTGCTGGCGCGGCTGATGGAGATCCTCAATTCGTCGCGGCACCAGGTGCCGGCGCTGCTGCAGCCGTACATCCCCGAGGACATGCCGGCACTGCGTACGGCGCTGAACGACTGGGCCGCCGAACATCAGCGCCAGCTGGGCGTGGCCGGTACCTCGGTGGTGCAGGTGGGTGTACGCGTACTGATCGGTATGGTGCTGGGCGCGATGATCGCGCTGTACGACGAACTGCCGCTGCCGAAGATGGGCCCGCTGGCGCAGGAGCTGATCGGCCGCACCAGCCGCCTGGCCACCGCGTTCCGCCAGGTGGTGTTCGCGCAGGTGAAGATCTCGCTGCTCAACACCGTGTTCACCGCCATCTTCCTGCTGGGCGTACTGCCGTTGTTCGGCGTGCACCTGCCGTTGTCCAAGACCCTGGTGCTGATCACCTTCATCGCCGGCCTGCTGCCTGTGGTGGGCAACATCATCTCCAACACCATCATCACCATCGTCGCACTGTCGGTTTCGTTCTATGTGGCGGTGGCGGCGCTGCTGTACCTGATCGTGATCCACAAGCTGGAGTACTTCCTCAACGCACGCATCGTCGGTGGTGAGATCCAGGCCCGTGCCTGGGAGCTGCTGCTGGCGATGCTGGTGATGGAAGCGGCGTTCGGCCTGCCGGGCCTGGTTGCCGCGCCGGTGTTCTACGCCTATGTGAAGCGCGAACTGGTCGACCAGCGCTGGATCTAGTACGGCAGGGTGTGACGCATTTGCCCCGGCCAGGCGCTTGGTGAGGCCTTGCCGGCGCATTCGCGGTGACTGCGGTATACCCGTGGTCACGGTTCGCGCGGCACTGGCTTGGCGCTACCGGGACCGGCGGCTACAGTGATCCGCACTTCAGGGGAAATTTGCATGGCCGGCAAGGCATCGCCCATCGGGTTGCGGACCTGGGTCTGGATCCTGGCGGGGTTGTTCGTGGTCTGTACGCTGCCGTTGATGGCCATCGCGCTGGTCCAGGGCACACTGCGCTACAGCGCCGCCGAAGACAATCTGGTCAGCCTGCGCCAGCTGCGGCAGACCTTCGACCTGGCCAACCTGGTCTCCGCCGAACGCGGCCCGGCCAACAGCCTGCTCGGCGCCGACCCGGCCGATGCCGCCGAACACGCGCGGCTGGCTGCGCAGCTGGCGATGGCGCGCAGGCGGGTGGATACCTTGATGCAGCAGCTGGACAGCGTGTTCGGGGCTGCTCCCAGCGTAGTGGATGAGCAAGGCCTGCTGGCCGATGCGCAGCGTCGGCTGAAATCGGCGCGTGCGGCGGTCGACCGCGTCACCGCGCAGCCGCAGGAGGAGCGCCGGGTGGAGGAAGTGGAGCGGGCGATCAACAGCATGTTCGCGGTCGTCGACCGGCTGCACCTGCTGACCTCGGCGCAGATCAATCTGCTGGTCAGTGTCGACCGTGAAGCAGCCATTCCGGCGATGCAGGGCCAGGTGCTGATCGATCTGCGCGAGCATGGCGGTCGCCTGGCGTCCAATGTAATGGCACCGGTGGCGGTGCGGGGTGCCTGGCGCGACGAACAGGTACGCGCTGCTCTGCAGACCGAGGGCCGCCTTCTGGAGCTGTGGCGGCTGGCTGGCAGCCACCAATCGGTGTTCCGCAGTGACCCGGCGCTGTCCTGGCATTGGGACATGGCTCGCCGGCAGTTCTTCGGCGAGTCGCTGCCGATGATCGAGCAGCTGATCGAGGACGGTCGCCGCGGCGTGCCGCCACCGTGGACCGCGGCCGAGTTCACCGCACGCTACGTGCCGACACTGCAGTCGCTGGAAGCGCTGCGTGATGGTTACCTGAGCGTGTCCATCGCCCGCTTCGAGCGCACCCGCAACCGTGAGGCGACGCGGCTGGCAGTGCTGCTGGCGACTGCGCTGGGCACGCTGGTGGTGCTTGGCGTGGCCCTGCGCATTGCCCATCTGCAGATCCTGCGGCCGTTGCTGCAGGCGCAGCGGCAGGTGATCCAGATCGCCTCCGATGCACCCGGCCCGGAGCAGCACGTCACCCATCCGCTGGCCGAAATGCAGCGCCTGTTCGATGCCATCGAAGTGCTGCGCGAGAAGTCGCGGGAACGCTCGGCGTTGACCAGTGAGCTGCGCCAGCTGGCCGGTACCGACGAACTGACCGGACTGCTGAACCGGCGCGCGCTGGAGGAAGTGGTGCAGCAGCGGCATGCCGAGGGCGAGGCCAGTGCGGTGGTGATCCTGCTGGACGTCGACCGCTTCAAGGCGATCAACGATGGCCATGGCCACGATGCCGGTGACCAGGTGCTGGAGCAGGTGGCACAGCTGCTGCAGCGCCACCTGCGCCGCAGTGACAGCATTGCCCGCTACGGTGGCGAGGAATTCCTGGTGCTGTTGGCCGACGGTGATCTCGCGGGTGGCCGCCGCCTGGCGGAGTCGCTGCGCCTGGCGCTGCAGCAGCTGGACATCGTAATCTCGGGTGGCATCGAACTGCGGGTGACCGCCAGTTTCGGCGTGGCCCAGGGCGGCACCGATGCACTGGGCTGGCGCACGTTGCTGCGTGCCGCCGATGCCGCCATGTATCAGGCCAAGGCGCAGGGCCGTGATCGCGTCCGGGTGGCCGGTGGTGGGCGCGTTCCGCGCTGAAACGCCACGTTCATCGCTGGCGCACGCAGTGCCATCTAGACTGACCCTCCGATCGCTTGGAAGGAGCCATCATGACCGCTCGCCCTGTTGTCGCCGCAGTGCTGCTGGCCGGGTTGTTGGCCGGCTGTACCTCCACCGCTTCGCAGACCGCTGCGGATGCGCCGCGCCATCCTTCGATCGCCGCGGACCTGAGCCCGGTGCCGGCCTTCACCGGTGGCGGTGCGGGTTGGAGCATCGAGATTGCTTCTACCGGCAAGGGCAACCACGATGCCAGCCTCAGCGCTGACGGCCGCACCCACAAGGGCACGCTGCGCTATATGGGGCAACCGGCGGATGCACCCAGCTCGCTGATCGTGCTCAACGGCGAACTTGGCAGGCAGCCGGCCGTCGTCGAGATCAAGCGCGAGTCGTGCCGCACTGCCGAAGGTGTCGACACCCTGGCCAGCGTACAGGTGACGATGGAAGGGCAGCCACAGCGCCGCGGTTGTGGCCACCTGGCGGTGTATTGAGGTCGCGCGACGGCATGCTTGAGATTCCCACGCTTTACACCGAACGCTTGCGGCTGCGCCCGCAACGGCTCGATGACTTCGAGGTCTACGCCGCGTTCCTGGCATCGCCGCGCGCGGGCGGCATGGGCGGTCCGTTTGGTGAGGTCGCCGCGTGGGGGCAGTTCTGCCACGATCTGGCCAGCTGGCAGTTGTTCGGCCACGGTGCGCTGATGATCGAGCGTGGTGACAATGGTGCCTGCATCGGCCAGGTTGGTATCAACCACGGTCCGCTGTTCCCGGAAAAGGAACTGGGCTGGCTGCTGTACGACGGCCATGAGGGGCAAGGGTTCGCCACCGAGGCGGCCGGCGCGCTGCGCGACTGGGCCTTCGTGGTGGCGCAGCTGCCGACCCTGGTCAGCTACATGGCGCCGGACAATATGGCATCACAGGCCGTTGCGCAGCGGCTGGGCGGCGTGCTCGATGCGCAGGCCGTGCGCAGCGATGCGGATGATCTGGTGTACCGCTACCTGCGTTGAGGCCTAGCCGCGGGTGGCGGGGGCCTGCACCGTGCGGCCGAGCGCCTTGGCGACGCCTTCGCGCTTCTCGATCAGGAACTCCATCAGTGCACGCACGCGAGGTGGCATCTGCTCGCGCGAAGGCACATACAGGTAGAAGCCGGGGAACGGCGTGGACCACTCCGGCATCAAGCGGAGCAGGCGTCCATCGGCCAGCATCGGCTGCAAGGAGAGGTCGATGTGCTGCATCACGCCCAGTCCCTGCAGCGCGGCGCGGATCATGCCCTCATCGTCGTTGGTGACATAGCGTCCGCGCGGTTCCACTTCAAAGTCATGACCGGGCTGGCCCGGCGTGCTGAATTCCCAGGCATAGATCCCGCCGCTGCCGGTCTGCCGGTAGCCCAGGCACTCGTGGGCGGCCAGTTCGGCGGGCGTGGTGGGCGTGCCATGGCGGGCCAGGTAGGCCGGCGAGGCGACCACCACCATTTCCAGCATAGGCGTGACCGGCACGGCGATCATGCCTTCGGCCAACCGCTCGCCAAGGCGGATGCCGGCGTCACAGCCGTCGGCAACGATGCTGGACAGGCCGTCGTCCATCACCAGCTCGATTCGCAGCTCGGGGTAGCGCGCGAAGAACTCCGGTAGATGCGGTTCGATCAGCGTCTTGGCAGTCAGGCGCGCGGTGTTGATGCGCAGCAGGCCGGACGGAGCGTCATGGCTGGCGCGCAGGTCGCGTACTGCGGTTTCGATGGTGCTCAGCGATGGCCGCAGTGCGTCGAACAGGCGCTGGCCTTCCTCGGTGAGCGACATGTCACGGGTGGTCCGGTGCAGCAGGCGTACCCCCAGCTGTTTCTCCAGGGTCTTCAGGCTCTGCGACAACGCCGGGCGTGAGACCCCCATCTCAACGGCCGCTTTGGTGAAGCTGCGGTGGTGGGCGATGTGGGCAAACCAGGCCAGCTGGGGCAGCAGGGCCGGGTTGATCGGGCTGGGTGCGCTCATGGGGCTCGGTCGGCAGGAGGGCGGGAGAAGATGGCGGCACAGGCTGTCGTTCTTTGGTAATTGCAGCTTACTACTTTGGTTGTGATTGGCCTCTTTTTCGGTCCCAATCCCGAGTCTATCGTGCTTGCATCGGCGACACCCGTCGCCTCCCGCCGCTACCGAGGAGCCGCAGCATGGAAACCATCAACATCCAGAATCCGGACATGGCCTGGCCGATCGCCGCCGACCTGCATTTCCCGCCGGACTTCGACCGCAACCGGGTCTATCCCGCGATCATCAGCATGCATCCGATCGGCAGCTGCAAGGAGCAGACCGCCGGCAACATCTACGGTGAGGCCCTGGCTCGCGAGGGCTACATGGTGATCGCCTATGACGCCAGCTTCCAGGGCGCCAGCGGTGGCGAGCCGCGTCGGGTCGAAGACCCGACCCAGCGCGTGGAGGATGTACGCCGCGTGGTCGACCATCTGGTCACTCTGCCGTACGTGGACGCCGAACGCATCGGCGTACTGGGCATCTGTGGCGGTGGTGGCTACGCGATCAACGCCACCATGACCGAGCGACGCATCAAGGCGGTCACCAGCATCACCGGTGTCAACTTCGGCCGGCTCAGTCGTGAGGGCTTTGGCGGCTTCGATCCGATCGGCACGCTGGAGGCCATCGCTGCCCAGCGCACCGCCGAGATGCGCGGCGGCGAGGCCCGTGTGGACCTGTTCCTGCCGACTTCGGTGGAACAGGGGCGCGCCGCCGGCATCACCGATATCGACGTGCTGGAGGCCACGGACTATTACCGCACGCGTGAGCCGCAGCCCAACGGCGTGGTCAGTGCGTTGTTCTCGCATCGCGGTGCAGCGGTGGGCTGGGATGCCTTCCACCTGGCCGAAGTCCTGCTGACCCAACCGTTGCTGGTGGTGATCGGTGACAAGCCGGGTGGCTTTGGCGCCTACCGTGATGGCCTGGAAATCCATGGCCGTGCGGCGTCGAAGCACAAGCAGTTGAAGGTGGTGGAAGGCTGGTCGCACTACGACCTGTATGACAAGCCGGAGCCGGTGCGCGAGGCCCTGTCAGCGGTCGTTCCCTTCTTCAAGCAGCACCTGTGAGCTGATGTGGCAGGTGGTGCCGGCCACGGGCCGGCATCATCTGTACGCGGAGTATTCCGCCCAGTCATCGAGATCGGCCAGTTCCGGCGCCAGCGCATGTTCGACCGCGCGGCGCAGCAGTGCCGGCGCGACGTAGTGCCGGTGTGCGGCATCGATCAGCGCCATGTAGATGCGGCCGAACGCATTGAGGGTCTGCACGCGTGAGCCGAGGCTGATCTCGATATGTCCATCGGCACAGCGCTGCACTCGTACGCTGCTGCGGAAACGCAGATGGCGATCATCGGCGCCGAGCAGCACTTCGGCATAGTCATCTTCTGTATCGACATGCGAATCCAGCACTGGATAGCGGCCGGCGAACAACCGGCTGCGATCGGTCGACAGTAGTGACGATACCGGGCAGCCGAGCGGTGACGTACGCAGCCGCAACGGCGCAACCAGGCGGTTGCGCAGCGCCATCAACCGGCCCACGCCGCTGGGGGGATTGCGCAGGAAGCCTTCCAGTACCTCGGCCAGCAGTGTCGACGCGGAACGCTGCCGCACCTGCGTACTGTCCAGCAGTAGCGTAGTCAGGTCCTGGTAGTGGCTGAGCGGTAGCGCGGTGGCCAGCAGGCCGTCGTTGTGTGGCGGCTGCGACTGGATGGGGTAGGCCGGCGTAGCGCGTTCGACGAACCCACGCAGCGGCTGCAATGTGATCCGCCGCAGCGGGCCGAACCATGCGCGGGTGCGCGCGCATAGCCGGGCACGCAGGCTGGGGGCCGCAGCCTGCAATGACAGCTGTACCAGCGGTGTGGCCGTCAGTGCGGCGGCCGTTGGCCAGCAGGCTTCCGGCAGTACGTCGGTCAGGCTGGGAATGTCGGCGGCATTGCGCTGTACCTGCGCACGGGTGTGCTCGCTCATCGCACCGGCCAGTTCATTGCTGTGGCACGACAGCGCGAACAGCGCCGGATGGTTGCGGTGGTTCGATGCGAACTGGTGCCAGGTGCCGCCGCCGAAGCGCACGGTGAACAGGCAGTCCGGCGGGATGCGGACGCGCCGCAGCGTGTGCGCGAAGACGCCGGGATCGCTCGCCAGCTCGGCGTCGGAAGCGCTGGCGAAGCGCAGCTCGGCACCAGCGCTGCCGGCGATGGCCGTGAACATGCGTGGACCGGCATGGCGATGGAACGGATGGCCACCGGCACCAACAGAGAAACTGTACAGCGAGGACGGATCACCCTGCTGCAGATGCATGCCGCCCAGCCGTGCGGAGGGCTCATCCAGCGCATCGATGAAGGCCGGATGGTGGCGCTGGCGCTGGCTGGCGTCGGTGATCAGTGCATCACCGGCACCGATGCCCAGTTGCGCGATCAGCGTGACTTCGGTAGGGCTGGCTCCTTCCCGGGCGGGAAGCTTGACTGCTGGAAACGAACGGCGGTCGCGGGTCGATCCAGGCATGGTCGCGCTCCTTGGCAGGGATGCTCAGCGGGCAGGGGACTTGCGGCGGGCGCGGGCTTCGCGCTTGAGCGGGCCACCGACCGGACAGACTTCAGCGGCCCAGGAGAACAGCGTATTGGCCAGGCGGTCCGGCACCTGCCGGAAGTACACGAACTGGCCACGCTTCTCGCGTTCGATCAGCCCGGCTTCCTCAAGGATGCGCAGATGGCTGGACAGCGCGGGCTTGCTGAAATCGAAGCGCTCGGCCAATTCACCCGCGCTGAGCTCGCCGGCGCTGAGATAGGCCAGGATCTGTCGGCGGGCGGTGGAGGCGAGGGCTTCGAAGATGCGGTCCATGGCGAGCTAATTAACTAATTCGTTAATTGATAGTCCTCCCGCTACGGCCGGCTGTCAAGCGTCGGCCAGTTGCACGGCCCGCATGCCCTTTGCCATCCTCCCTGTTGCTTTCCGCCCTTGGAGTTCCGATGCGCGCTGCGTTCTGGCTGGTCCTGGCCCTGCTGCCCACCCTGGCAGTGGCACAGCCCGCGCGCACGACCAAGGGCAACGCCCCCGCGCAGGACCCCTTCAGCGAACTGTTCGATACCGCCTGCATGCAGCACATCGGTGCCCCGGCGCGGCTGCAGTCATTGATGGAATCCAATGGACTGTCGCCATTGCAGCCTGCCGAAGCGGCCACGCTGCTGCAGGGCCAGCCGGGCGTGGCCTGGATGGTACCGCTGGCCAGTGGCCGCTATGCGGTGAGCTGGGCCGACGATGGCACCTGTACGGTATATGCGGAGAAGGCAGATGCGGCGGTGGTGCAGAAGGGCTTCGCACGGTTGATGCTGGCCGCACCGAAGCCATTGCAGGCACGTTCGTTGCCTGGGCGCGGACCGCTGTCGGCCGACCAGGTCGCCATCCAGTACGGCTGGGCCGCACCTGGCCAGAGCAGGCTGCAGGTCCGTTTCCGCCTGGTCACGCGGCAGGCACCGGAGGCCGGCGTGCAGGCGATGGCGTCGGCGACCCCGGGTGAGGCGATGCTGGAACAGGCCGCGCCCGGACGCTAGCGCCGGGCCAGGCGCGGGGGCCGCGCCCGCGATTCAGCTTTTCACCGGGGATGTGGTATATCGTTTATCGATAAATCCACCCCGGGGCGGCGAAGCCACCCCAACACCGGAGGCCGCTTGACCGCTCGTCCCGCCCGCGCCAGATCCGCGCGAGGCTTGTTCACCCTGGCCCAGGCCGCCGTACAGGCCGTCCGGGCAATGTGCTGGCTGGGCATCCTGGCCGCACTGCTGGCCGTGCCGCTGGTTGCCCACGACCGTCGCTGGCTGCTCGACAGCATCCACGACGCCAATGCTGCCGCCGCGCATGGCAACGACCTGTTCCTGCATTTCTGCCTGGGCCTGGGCGCGATCGTCGCGCTGCTGGTGCTGTGCCTGGTGTTCCTGCGCCACCTGCTGCGGCTGCTGGCATCGGCGGCACGCGAGCGGCCGTTCACCCATGCCAATGCGCAGCGCCTGCAGCGCATGGCGTGGTTGATGCTGGCGATGGAACTGCTGTCGATCCTGATCGGCGCCTACGCCGCATGGATGGGCCCGGACTTCACCTGGATGGAAGTCGGTGGCGGCATGTCGATCACCGGCCTGGTCGCGGTGCTGATGCTGTTCGTGCTGGCGCGCGTGTTCGCGGTGGGTGCGGCGATGCGCGATGACCTGGATGGCCTGATCTGATGGGTATGTACTGATGGCGATCGTCATCACCCTGGACCGCATGCTGCAGGAGCGGGGCATGACCCTGTCCGAGCTGGCCGGGCGCATCGACATCACCCTGGCCAACCTGTCGATCCTGAAGACCGGCAAGGCACGCGCCATCCGCTTTTCCACGCTCGATGCGATATGCCGCGAACTGCAGTGCACACCTGGCGACCTGCTCGGGCATGACCCGGCGCAGGCGCAGGAGGCTGACTGAGTGTTTCCCCTTTTCCCTTACCTACTGACGAAACGGACCTGAAATGGAATGGTTGGCTGACCCCTCGATATGGATGGGCCTTGCAACCCTGGTCGTGCTGGAGATCGTTCTCGGCATCGACAACCTGGTGTTCATCGCGATCCTCGCCGACAAACTGCCGCCGCACCAGCGCGATCGCGCGCGGGTGATCGGCCTGGCCCTGGCCCTGCTGATGCGGCTGGTGCTGCTGGCCGCGCTGGCATGGATCATGAAACTGACCGAGCCGCTGCTCACGCTGTTCGACCACAGCTTCTCCGGGCGTGACCTGATCCTGCTGGGCGGTGGTCTGTTCCTGCTGTTCAAGGGCACGATGGAACTGCACGAACGGCTGGAAGGCCGCGAGCATCACGAAGATGGCAAGAAGGTCTATGCCAGCTTCGCGATGGTGGTGGCGCAGATCGTGGTGCTCGATGCGGTGTTCTCGCTGGACTCGGTGATCACCGCGGTCGGCATGGTCGACAACCTGGGCGTGATGTATGCCGCGGTGACCATCGCGATGGTGCTGATGCTGGTGGCCAGCAAGCCGCTGACCCGCTTCGTCAACAAGCATCCCACGGTGGTGGTGCTGTGCCTGGGCTTCCTGTTGATGATCGGTTTCAGCCTGGTGGCCGAAGGCCTGGGCTACAAGATTCCGAAGGGCTACCTGTACGCGGCCATTGCCTTCTCGATCCTGGTCGAAGCCTTCAACCAGTGGGTGCGTTTCAACCGTGAACGCAATGAGCGCCGCCAGCCGTTCCGCCAGCGTACCGCCGACGCCGTGCTGCGCATGCTCGGCGCGCGCCCGGCCAATGGTCATCACGATGAAGATGCGAGCGAGCAGGTAGATGCCGAAGAGCGGTTGCAGCCGGCCGAGCACGAGATGATCCGCAGCGTGCTGGGCCTGGCCGATCGCCCGGTGTCGAGCGTGATGACCGTGCGTGCCGACGTGCAGTGGATCGACATGGCGCGTGGGCCGGAGGATGTGGTGGCACGCCTGGTGGCGTCGCCGCACACTCGCTTGCTGGTGGGCGATGGCGATCTGGACAGTCTGCGCGGTGTGGTACAGAGCCGCGACCTGCTGGCCGACCTGCTGCAGGGCAAGCCGCTGCAGCTGGAAGCCAACCTGCGCGAGCCGCAGTACGTGCTGTCCAGTGCCAGCGCATTGCAGGCGCTGGAACTGATCCGCCAGCACCCGGTGCCGCTGGCGGTGGCGGTGGACGAGTACGGCAGCGTGGAAGGCCTGGTGACCGCCAACGACCTGCTGGCGGCCATTGCCGGTGACCTGGTCGACACCCAGGACGAGCGCTATGGCGTGGTCGCGCAGGGTGACGATTGCTGGGAGGCCGATGGCGCGCTGACCCTGGACGATCTGCAGCGGCTGACCGGTGTGTCGCTGCCGCGCAGTGACGACTACATGACCATCTCCGGGCTGGTGCTGGAACAGCTGGGCCGCCTTCCGGACGCCGGCGATGCGGTGGAGGTGACCGGTGTACGCGTCACCGTGCTGGCGATGGAGAAGCGCCGCATCACGCGACTGCGGGTGGAGCGTCTCGACGGAATGGCTTGACCTACCTGTTGTTGTAGAGCCGAGCCCATGCTCGGCTGCATGTTGAGAAACCGAGCATGGGCCCGGCTCTACATTCAAAGCAGCGCCGCATGGCCCGGCTCTACACAACACTGCCGGCAACCGTCACCATGGCGGGCCCGTTTTCCTTCCCGGATGGTTGCAGTGCTGAGTACGATCGGTTTGTTGATGGGCCTGTACGTGGCCTGGCGCCTGTTCTGGCCGCTGCGTATGCCCACCGGGCTGAAGGTGGTGCTGTCGCTGCTGCTGGTGGGCGTGGCCGTGCAGCTACGCATTGTTGCTACCTTCTGGGGCACGATGGCCTCGCCGGAAATTCCGAAGCTGTCCATCGCCACGTTGGCCACGGGTTCGACTGCCGTACTGCTGCTGGCGCTGGTCCTGCTGGTGCTGGACGCGGGCCTGCTGGTGTCGCGCATCCTGCGCAGGCCACGTGCTGTATCGGCGTTGCGCGCGCCGAAGCTGCGGCCGGTGGCGGGTGTGCTGGCGCTGCTGGTCAGCGGCTATGGCGTCAGCCAGGGCATGGCCGTACCCGAGCCCCGGCAGATCGAAGTGAGCATCGCCGGACTGCCGGCTTCGTTCGACGGCTATCGCGTGCTCCAGCTGACCGACATCCATGCCAGCCGCCTGTTGACCGGCGACTGGGTGCGCAAGGTCGTGGACGAGAGCAACGCACTGAAGCCGGACCTGATCGTGATCACCGGCGACCTGATCGATGGCAGCGTCCAGGCCCGCCGCGATGACGCGCGCCCGTTGGCTGACCTGCAGGCGCCCGACGGCGTCATCGCCATCACCGGCAACCACGAGTACTACGCGCAATACCAGGAGTGGATGCAGGCGTTCCGCGCGCTGCACATGCAAGTGCTGGAGAACAGCCACCTGCAGGTACGACGCGGTGATGCAGCGCTGACCATCGCCGGCGTCACCGACCCGGTGGCGGCCCGCTATGGCCTGCCTCTGCCGGACCTGGAGGCCGCGCTGGCGGGTGCCGATCCGGCGGCACCCGTGATCCTGCTTGATCATCGCCCGCGCAATGCACGCGAGGCGGCGGCGCGTGGCGTCAAGCTGCAATTGTCCGGACATACCCACGGCGGGCAGATCATCGGTATGGACCAGCTGGTGAAGCGTGCCAACGGTGGCTTTGTCTCCGGCCGCTACGACGTGGATGGGATGACCCTGTACGTGAGCAACGGTGCAGGCCTCTGGGCGGGTTTCCCGGCACGCATCGGCGTGCCATCGGAAATCACCCTGATCACCTTGCGCCGCGCACCGTGATGCAGACCGGGGTCGGATCCCTTTGCCAACGGAAAAGGGATCCGACCCCGGTCTGACCCTGCACGCAGGTGCACCGCGCCATCACCCTGCGCATGACACCCTGCGGCGATGAATGAAATGACGGCGGCGCGGCAGCGCTCGATGTGGGTGGCCGGCCTGTCCACGGTGGTGGAGTGGTACGACTTCACCTTGTATCTGTACTTCGCCACGGTGCTGTCGCGGGTGTTCTTCGGCGGCGGCAAGGAGGCGATGCTGGTGACCCTGGCCGGGTTCGCGGTGTCCTATCTGATGCGTCCACTCGGTGCACTGTGCTTTGGCCACCTGGGCGACCGGCTGGGCCGGCGCTGGATGCTGCTGGCGTCGATGGCCTTGATGGCGGCGGCGATGCTGGCCACCGCACTGCTGCCGACCGCTGCCACGGCAGGTACCACGGCCGGCGTGCTGCTGCTGGTACTACGCTGCGTGATGGCCTTCTCGGTGGGCGGTGAGTACACGGGTGTGGTGGCCTATCTGCTGGAGAGTGCACCGGCACGGCGACGCGGCCTGGTGACCTCGCTCGCTTCGGCGGCCAGTGAAGTTGGGGCGCTGCTGGCAGTGGCGATCTCCGCGCTTACGGTTGCGCTGCTGCCCACCCCGCAGCTGGACAGCTGGGGCTGGCGCATTCCCTTCTTCGTCGGCGCGGCGCTGGCGGTTGTGATCCTGGTCGCGCGCTCGGGCATGCACGAGTCGCCGGAGTTCGAACGCCAGCGTCGCGAGGGCACTATTCCGGCTACGCCGCTTCGCCACGTATTGCGTAACCATCCGCTGGCGGTGGCACGCACCTTCGCGATCTCGGCGCTGGGCTCGATCACCTACTACGTGGGCATCACCTATGTGCCGGCGTTCCTGCATGCACAGGGCCACGACGAGGGCGATGCGTTGTGGCTGTCGACGATTGCGGCAGTCGCGGTCATCGCGATCACGCCATTGTGTGGTGCCTTGTCCGATCGCGTAGGGCGACGGCCGATGCTGCTGGGCCTGACCCTGCTGGCAGCGCTGCTGCCGCTGTCCCTGTTCGCGTGGATGGCGCAGGCGACGGCGCTGGGCATCGCGCTGGCGGCGGTGCTGCTGGCCTGTGTAGCCGGTGGTGTGAGCGCGGTGGCGGCCCCGGCCACGGCCGAGCAGTTCCCCGGCGAAGGCCGGGTCAGTGGGCTGGCACTGGGGGTGACCATGGCCACCGCATTCTTCGGCGGGGCAACACCCTGGCTGGCGCAATGGTGGGTGGAGCGCAGCGGCTGGGCGGCCGCGCCGGGCGCGATGATCGCGCTGGTGGCGGTGCTGGTGTTGCCAGTGCTGTGGACCCTGCCCGAGACGGTCCCGGGCAGGGCCAAGCGCTAGGCGATCAGACCTTCAGGGTCTGCTCGATGTCGGCCAGTACGGCGGCCGCATCCACGCCGATGGCAATCGACTGCACTACATGGCCGTCCCACACGCTGGGACCAAAGCCCATGCCTTCCGGCTTGGGAATGGTCATCCCACGGGCAACGCCATCGGTGGCCACGCGCACGCTGGCACGTTCGAACTGGAACAGCTCCGGGCGGGTCAGCGCGATGCAGGCGCAGCAGTCATGCACGACCATGCCCTTGTGGCCGGCCTGCAGGTAGAAGTCGACGTAGTCCTGTGACAGCGCACGGACCAGCTCGGCGTCGGCACCGCCGAGGGCGGCCAGCTTGTCCAGGCCGTCGCGGTTCATTTCCACGCGGGTGGTCACGTCCAGGCCGATCGCGGTGACCGGCCAGCTGGCGGTGAACACCACGTCGGCGGCTTCGGCATCGCCCCAGATGTTGGCCTCGGCGGCCGGGGTGATGTTGCCGTTGACGTGGAAGGCGCCGCCCATGATCACCACGCCGCGCACCAGGCCGGCGATGTCCGGCGCCTGCTGCAGGGCAAGGGCCAGGTTGGTCATGCGGCCGACCGCGACCAGGGTCACTTCGCCCGGATGGGCGCGGACCAGGTCGATGATCAGCTGGTGGGCGGGGCGCGCGTCGGCAGCCACGTCCAGGTCGGCTGGTACCGGGTGGTTGCCCAGGCCGTTGTGGCCGTGGATGTGTACCGGCCAGGCTTCCGGGGTCGCTTCCGGCTGCAGCGGGCCTTCCGCGCCGCGCGCGACCGGGGCGGCAAAGCCCCAGGCCTGCTTCAGGTACAACGCATTGTGGGTGGTCGACTCCACCGAGGCGTTGCCGAAGGTGGTGGTGACGCCGATCAGGTCGATCTGGGCGTGCTTGTGCAGGTACAGCAGGGCCAGGGCGTCGTCGACGCCCGGGTCGGTATCGAAAATGACTTTCAGCATGTTGTTGTTCTTCTTCTTCCGTGTGGTGCAGGGGGGCCGGCGGCCTTGCGGGCAGGCCGGCGCGCCCTACATTGTCCCATCTTCATGACAGGCAGGGCCATTGCCGGGGTGGCAGGCCATAATGCCCCCAGTCCAGGCACGGAGCCGCCGAATGCTGATCGTTGCCCTTCTGCTGGTCCTGCTGGTGCTGGGCCTGAACGTGGTGGCCACCGTGGTGATCGCGCAGCGTGACGGCCTGACGGCGGGCGGCCGGACGGTGCAGTTGCTGCTGGTCTGGCTGCTGCCGCTGGTCGGCGCGATCCTGTGCATGGCGGTGGCCACGGCCGATGGCTCGGGTCGCCGGGGGGATGGCGGCGCAAGCTACGACAGCTCAGGCGGCTATTCCGGTGACAACCACAGCCATCACAGCCACAGCAGCTCCGACTGCAGCAGTGATGGCGGTGGGGGTGACGGCGGCAGCTGCGGTGGTGGCGATTGATGAGACGTCCCAGGGTGTCGGTCAAGGTCACGTCCTGGTAGTGCCGGCCGCTGGCCGGCAACCTCAACAGCTCAGCCGCCGCCTGCGGTCGGCAACGGTGCGGGAACGTTCAACAGGCCCCCTGCCGCCACATAGGCAGCCAACGCCTGGCCCTGACTCAGCAGATGGCGTTCCATGGTGCGCTCGGCAGCCTGTGCGTCGCGGCGGCGGAAGCACTCCATCAACTCACGGTGTTCGGCCAGTGACTGCGCGGTGCGCCCGGGGGTCAGCAGCTGACGGCCGCGATGCATCTTCAGGATGCGGTGCAGATCGTGGGTGATGCGGATCAGCCACGGGTTGCCGGCGTAGTGCTGCACGGTTTCGTGGATCAGGTAGTTGTTGCGGTAGTACTCGGCGATGTTGCCCTCGGCCGCCGCCGCTTCCATCGCCGCATGCAGGTCTTCGAGCTGCTGCACGCCGGCGTCGTCGATGTGCTTGACCGCCTCATGCGCGCAGCGGCCTTCCAGCATCGCCATCACCGGGAACAGCTGGTTGAGGTCTTCCAACGTCAAACGGGTGACCCGGCTGCCACGACCGGCATCGATCTGCACCAGGCCTTCGGCTGCCAGCAGCTTCAGCGCCTCGCGCAGCGGTGTGCGGCTGATGCCCAGTTCTTCGCACAGCGCGGGCTCGTCGATCCACTCGCCCGGCGGCAGCCGGTAGTCGTAGATGCGTTCGCGCACGTGTTCGGCCACCTCTTCATAAAGAGGCGCGCGCTTCTTCGGTGAACGTGGGGCAGGGGCAATAGCCATGCGCAGAGTGTAACGCCAGGTCGTACCGACCAGCGGTCGGCACGACCGGATGGCGTTTACATCCAGCCCGGTACCACGAACACCAGCCAGGCCAGCAGCGGCCCCAGCGCCACCACCAGGCCGCTGTAGACCAGGAAGCGGCGGAACAGGGTCTCGCGTTCTTCCTTTGCGGCGGAGGCCACCACCAGTGCGCCATTGGTGGAGAACGGGCTGACATCGACGATGGTGGACGACACCGCCAGCGCGCAGATCACGCCGGCGGCGCTGAGATGGCCCTGCATCAGGAACGGCACCGCCAATGGAATCGTCGCGCCCAGCACCGCCGCCGACGAGGCGAATGCGGAGACGATGCCGCCGACGTAGCAGACCAGCAGTGCGCCCAGCAGCGGGATGCCGATGTCGGAGACACCATTGCCGATGAAGTCCACAGCGCCAGCATGTTCCAGCACGCCGATGTAGGTCACCACGCCACAGATCAGCAGTACGGTGGACCAGCTGATGCCATCGACCGCGCCTTTCTGGCTCTGCGGCGAAAGCAGTGCCAGCACCACCGCCACAGTGATCGACACCAGACCTACGTTGAGGTTGTAGATCAGCGCGGCCACGCCCAGGCCGAGCAGACCGATCAGGGTGAACAACCGTTCGCGGGTCAGGCTCACCGCATCCAGTGCCGCCGGATCATTGCTGAGCGTGCCGCCGCCTGCTGCGACCAGCGCGCCGTGGCCTTCGATCGCGAACTGGCGCGACGACGCCTGCGGGCCACCGGCCATCGCCAGCTCCGCGTTGCCGACTGTTCCCGCCGCGGTGATCGAACCACGACGCAGCAGGGCGATGCCACCGAAGGCGAAGAAGCAGATCGTCGCCATCATGAAGTTGAAGCCCAGGCTGGTCAGGAACACCGCCATCTCGGTCACCTCCAGCCCGGCCTTCTGCACCACGCCGTTGGTGATGCTGCCATACACGCTGATCGGCGAGAAGCCGCCCGCCTGTGCGCCGTGGATGACCAGCAGGCCCATCATCAGCGGGTTGATGTTGTACTGCTTTGCGAAGCGCAGCGCGACCGGGCCGATGATCGCCACCGCTGCCGGGCCCAGCGCACCGAAGGCGGTCAGCACCGCAGTGATCACGAACATCACCCACGGAATGGCCACGATATGGCCGCGCACGGCTTTCACTGCCCAGTGCACCAGCAGGTCGATGGTGCCGTTCTTCTGCGCGATGGCGAACAGGTAGGTGATGCCGACCAGGGTCAGGAACAGATCGCCGGGGAAGCCGGCCAGGACTTCCTTGCCCCCCATGTCGACCCACAGCCCGCCGATGATGAAGGCCAGCGCGAAGGCGACGGCGCCCATGTTGATCGGCATCGCAGTGGCAACGATGAACATGATCACCAGACCGATGATCGTTGCGATTTGTGGACTCATGCGCCCTCCCAGACACGTGGCTCACGTACAGCGCGGATGGAGACCCGCCATCCCGGGGTAAGGCGACGTACTGCGTGTTGCGTGATACGTACTGCTCGAACCCGTTACTGCAGCCGCTCCAGCGCGCTGTGGACCCATGCCGCCGCGCCTTCAAGGCTGTGGAACTCTTCCACTGCGCGCACCTCGCAGCACGGATAGGCCGGCGCGATCATGCGTGCCAATGCGTTGCCCGGGCCCAGCTGCAGGAACACCCGCGCGCCGCGCTCGAAGGCCTGGCGCATCACCTGCGCCCATTCGATGGTCTGTGCCAGCTGCGCCGACAACGTGTGGACCATAGTGGCGTGATCACGCACCGGGCGCGCATCGATGCCGGCCAGAAGAGGTAGGCGTGGCGCCTGCAGTGACGCTGCTTCCAGTGCGGCGGCAAACGGTGCCACTGCGCCAGCCAGCAGCGGCGTGTGCGCGGGCACATGGACCGGCAGCGGACGGATCTCGGCACCGTGCGACTGCGCGTCCTCCGCCAATGCGTGCAGCGACCGCCATGCGCCGCCTACGATGAAGTGGTCGTGGCCGTTGGCGATCGCGATGAAGGCGCCATGCGCATCGCACAACCGCTGCGTGGCAATGCGGTCAACTCCCAGGACCGCTTGGAGCCCAGCATCGTCGGGGCTGGCGGCATCCATCAGGTGCGCACGCTGCGCGGACAATGCCAGGCAGGTGGCTGCATCGATGCTTCCAGCGATGGCGTGGGCGGCCAGTTCGCCGATGCTGTAGCCCGCGATCACTGTCGGCGTTGGCAACACCTCGCGCAGGCCCTGCCAGTGCGCCAGGCTTGCCGCGCACAGCAGGGGCTGCGCCTGCACATTGTCGAAGCGGTCGTCGGCCGTCGCGGCGGCGAATACATCGCGGCCCAGCAGTTCGCTGGTGGCATCGAGCACCGGCCGTGCGGCAGCAAGGTCGCGCACGCGATCGAACATCGCCGGATGCTGTGCGCCTTGTCCGGGGCAGAGCAGGGCAAGGCTCATGCGCGCTCCTGGTGCAGCAGGAACACGCTGCATGCCAACAGATCGGCGCTGCCGCCCGGGCTCAGCCGACGCGCAACGAAGGCGGCAGCGACGAGCTTCAGGCGTGCGCGCCAGTCCGGTGCAAAGGCACCGCCGGTAGCAAGGAAATCCTGCGCCTGCTGCTGTGCCCAACGCAGGCCTTCAGCACCACCGCGATGCAGCAGGTTGAGGTCGTCGGTGTGGGCGACCAGCTGCATCAGCGTGTGGCACATCGCGGCCTCACGCGTCAGGCCACTGGCCAGCGCATCGCGCAGGCTGGGCAACGCCACCTCGCGCAACAGCGGGTAACCGGCGGTGGCCTGCTCGCGCACGCCCGGCACCTTGTGCAGGGCGCGCGCACGCTGGCCAGGACTGGCTGCATCCAGCGGGGCGTTTGCGAAATCCGCAGCCCAACGGCGTACCTCCAGGCAGACCTGCTCACCGGTGGCGGCATGGCCCAGGCGGAAGCGACAGGCAGCGGCGGTCGCCACCAGCAGGCCGAGGCTGAAGATCGCACCGCGATGGGTGTTGACGCCCGAGGTGGCACGCAGCATCGCTGCTTCGGCCGCGATACCGTGCTGGCGCAACGCATCGAACGGGGATTCCGTAGCGCCGGCGCGGGCCACGGCGGTGAAATAGTGGCGCAGCGCAAACAGGCTGCGCAGGAACGTGCCGGCATCCATGTCGTGGTGGCTGCCGCGATCGAACGGTGTGACCAGTCCCGGCTTCGGTGCCAAGGCCAGTTCTGCATGCAGGCTGGCAACGGCGAGACGCCCCAGGCGCGCGCAGTCCACGGCCGTTGCTGGCCGGACAGTCGGCTGCGCAACGGCGTTCATGCGCTCACCCCGGCGGAGGCGAACACGGACTCGCGCAGTTCCAGTGCGGCGCCTTCCGGGCGCTTGACCAGTACCTCGCGGCTGCGTCCCGCGTACTCCCGCCAGTTCACGGCGGCACCGTCGGCCAGGCACAGCTCGCCATCGACCCGGCGACCGTATCCGGCTTCCCATGCCTGCAGCTTTGCAGCCAGGGCATCGGCCTGCGCGGTGGTGTCGATCCGCCACAGCAGATCGATGTCCGAGCGCGCGTGCACATAGTGCAGTCCAGTGAGGTACTGCCAGGCAAACGCTCCGAACACGCGTGCTGCTGCGATGTCCTGCAACGCCAGCAGGGGACGCTGCCAGTCCGGTGCAAGGTCGCTTTCCAGCACGGCCTGCAGCGTCGGTGGCGGCGCGGTGCGCAGCACATCGCGTGCCGGCACGCGCAGAGCGAGGCGCAGCTTGCCCTCCATCGGGGGCAGCGGCACGCCGAGGCGCAGGCGTGGGTCGGCATCGTCCGCGGCACGACGCGCAACGATGGCCGGCAGACCCTGCGCAAACCAGTTGGCCAGGCGCGGCTCATGCGCAGCGATGTCCGCCTGCCAGCCGGCGCGCGCCGACAACCAGACCAGCGTATGGCGGGGCAGCCGCTCAGGCATCGCCCTGGCTCACGGCTGCCGCCACGCTTGCGGATAGTGTGCGCCCACCACGTTCAGCACCCCGCGCGGCGCGGCAGTCGCCTTCGGCGGGCGTGCGCAGAGCCTGAAGCAGGTGCGTGGCCAGATCGCCATCCCACAGCGATTCCACCGCACCCATTGCCACGTAGTTCTCCACACCCGGCGCGAACACCGGCGAGCTCTGGCTGAGTGCCTGAAGTTTCTCCAGCGGCTGCTTGGTCACCCTTGCCATCGCGCGCAGGTCCATTACCCGCACCTGCGCATCGGGCAGGGCGTGGATGTGGTCGGCCATCAAGCCGAACGACAGGAAGCCGCCGCTGACCGACTCGCCATAGACCAGGGTCACCAGCCGCGCACCGCGTCGGCGAGCCAGATCCAGCGTCTGCGCCAGGTGCGCGAAGTAACCGTTGATGCCAAGCAGTTCGTCACGGCGCGCCAGGCGCTGGCCGGCGGTGTCGACCAGCATCACGATCGGTTGCTGTGGGTGCGCGGCGGTGCTGGCCAGCACGGTTTCGGCCAGTGTCATCGCGTGGTCCACACCCACCTCAAGCTTGTCGGCGGTGCCGATCACGGTCACGTCGCCATCGTCCGTGGTGGCGCTGCCGGTCAGTACCGAATCGTTCACCGCAATGGCGTGGCCACGCGGAAACAGCGCATCAAGCAGCGCGTGCAGCGGAAGGCTCATGGCAGGCTCCGATCGGCGGTTGCGGCGAGGAAGGCATCGGTGTCCAGCAGCGGCAGCCGCTCGGGTTCGGCGATGCCCTGGAGAGACCAGATCTCAAGTCCATCGCGGCATCCGCCCCAGGCCTGCACGCGTGCCTTCAACGCGGCATGGTGGGCCTGCAGCGCACTCATTGCCGCATCGGCATCGCTGCTGGCGGTGTCCGGTTGCAGCGCATCGAATGCCGCTTGCGCGAACGCCTCGATGGCATCGGGCACCAGCACCTGCGCCTGGTCGATCAGGTAGCGGTGCTTGCCGCCGGTAACCCGCCAGACCAGCGCGCGGTCGCGGGAATCGAACTCTTCCACGCCGCGAACCGTCTCGATCACCTCCGGCCCGGACAGCGACAGCCGGCCTTCCTCCGACATGATCACGGTGCTGCAGCAGCGGGCGACGATGCCCATGCCACCGAACGCGCCGTTGCCGCTGCCGATCAGTGCCACCACCGGCACGCCTGCAGCGCGCGCATCCAGCGTGGCGCGCATGATCTCGGAAATGGCAATCAATCCCGCATTGGCTTCGTGCAGGCGCACGCCGCCGGTATCGAGCAGCAGCAGTACGCCTTCGGGCCGGGTCGCGGCTGCGCGGCGCAGCAGGCCAGAGAGCTTGGCACCGTGTACTTCACCGACGCCGCCGCCCATGAACTGGCCCTGCTGTGCGGCAAGCAGCACGCGCCGGCCACGCAGGGTGGCTTCACCCACAACGATGCCGTCGTCGAACGCCGCCGGCTGGTCCAGCTGCGTCAGATGCGGGCTCATCATCCGTCGCGCAGGGCCCAGGAATTCCTGGAACGTTCCGGCATCGACCAGGCCGGCGATACGCTCGCGGGCGTCGGCTTCGTAGTAGCTGTGGCGCTGTACGCGGTTCATGGCGTGCCTCCGGCCAGCAGCGTTTCCACTGCCTGGTCAAGGCGCAGGCTGACCACCGCCGGGGTTGCGCCGGCATCGTTGATCGAGATGCGCACATCGCGCAGCGGATGGCGTCGCGCGAAGTCGGTGATCACCGCTTGCCACACGCTGCCGAAGCCCTGCGCGGAGGTGATGATGCGCACCGTCATTGCGCCGTCCAGTGCGGCCGGCTCCAGCAGGATTTCCAGGTTGCCCGATGCCAGCACGCCGACCAGCACCGCATCGGTGGGGAAGTGTGCAGGCGTCGTGCCGTCGAATTGATAGTCAAGGGTTTCCATGCTCTGTCCCTCACCAGTTGCGGAAGCGCTTGGGCGGGTCGTACAGTCCGCTGGACCAGCGCACCAGGTCCTTCACCGAGCGCGCGGCCAGCAGATCGCGGCTGGCATCGCGCACGGAGATGCCGAGGTCGTCGGGACGGCGGATGACGCCACGGTCGCGAAGGTTCTCCACCATCGCGCGGTCGCGGCCCATGCCCACTGCGGTGTAGCCGGCCACGCCACGGATCGCCTGTTCGCGCTCCTCAGGAGTGCGGCACAGCAGCAGGTTGGCGATGCCTTCCTCGGTCAGTACATGGCTGACGTCGTCGCCGTAGATCATCACCGGCGGCAGCGGCATGGCCGCGCGCTCGGCCAGGTCCCAGGCATCGAGGCGGTCGACGAAGGCTGGCGCCATGTGCTCGCGGAAGGTTTCCACCATCTGCACCACCAGCTTGCGTCCGCGTGGCATCTCGCCCGGCCGCGCGGCTTGCTGGCCCGCCTTGATCCAGGCGTCGCTGGCATGGCGGCGGCCGCGTGCATCCGAGCCCATGTTGGGTGCGCCACCAAAACCGGCAATACGGTCGCGCGTTGCGGTGGAACTGTTGCCCTGCAGGTCGATCTGCAGGGTGGAGCCGATGAACATGTCGCAGGCATACAGCCCTGCGGTCTGCGAGAACGCGCGGTTGGAGCGCATCGAACCATCGGCGCCGGTGAAGAACAGATCGCTTCGTGCGGCGATGTACTTCTCCATGCCCAGTTCCGAGCCGAACGAGTGCACCGATTTGACGAAACCCGATTCGATGGCCGGAATCAGCGCCGGGTGCGGATTGAGCGCCCAGTGCTGGCAGATCTTTCCCTTCAGCCCCAGCGATTCGGCGTAGGTCGGCAGCAGCAGCTCGATGGCGGCGGTGTCGAAGCCGATGCCATGATTGAGGCGGTTCACGCCGTACTCGGCGTAGATGCCCTTGATCGCCATCATCGCCATCAGCACCTGGATCTCGGAGATCTGTGCCGGATCGCGGGTGAACAGCGGTTCGATGTGGTTCGGCTTCGGCGCCTGGACTACGAAGTTGACCCAGTCAGCGGGGATATCGACGCGGGGGAGGGTATCGACGATCTCGTTGACCTGGGCGATGACGATGCCGCCACCGAAGGCGGTGGCCTCGACGATCACCGGGGTGTCTTCGGTGTTCGGGCCGGTGTAGAGGTTGCCGTGGCGGTCCGCCGCCTGCGCGGCGACCAGCGCCATGCGCGGCGTGAGATCGATGAAGTAGCGGCCGAACAGTTCCAGGTAGGTGTGGATGGCACCGATCTGGATGCGTCCTTCGGCCACCAGATTCGCCAGCCGCACCGATTGCGGGCCGGAGAACGAGAAGTCCAGTTTCGAGGCGATGCCGCGCTCGAATACATCCAGGTGCGAGGGCAGCGACAGCACCGACTGCACCATGTGCAGGTCATGCACCCGCGCGGGATCGAGGTCGGCCAGGCACTGGGCGAGGAAGTCGGCCTGCTTCTGGTTGTTGCCTTCCAGGCAGACCTTGTCGCCCGGCTCCAGCAGTGCGTGCAGCAGCTCGCCGACGTCGGCGGCGGCGACCTCATGGCCGCGTGCCCAGGGCGAAGCACGCTCCAGGCGCGCCTGACGGCTGCGTTCCAACGTATCCCAGCTCGGGTTCATCGACCGGCTTCCGATTGGCGTTGAGATAATTACGCCATAATTACGAACGGGCGTGCAACCCGCAATGCAGCAAAAAGAAGGGCCCGCGCGGAGGCGGGCCCATTCAGGGTTGGGGTGTGCCGACCAACGGTCGGCACCCACCGGTTCGCGGGCCCCTCAGAACTTCCAGCGCAGGCTGGCCGACACGAAGCGTGGTTCGCCGTAGTTGTTGTAGTCCAGGTTGGCCCAGTAGGTCTTGTCCAGCGCATTGCGCACGCTCAGCGTCGCGGTCCAGTTGTCGCTGATGCGATAGTTGGCGTTGAACTGCACCAGCATGTAGGCCGGCTGGTTCACGGTGACCGTGCCGCCCAACGGGTAGGCGATGTTGTAGCCCTGCACCTTGCTCTGCCACTGCAGGCCACCGCCGATGCTCAGGCGCTCCAGCGCGCCGCGCAGCTGCAGCTGGGTGTTGAGCTGCAGCAGGTCCTTGGGCGGGTTGGCGTACAGCAGGTCGGTGGCGGCGCGGGTGACCTTGACGTGGGTATAGCCGGCGTTGACCGTCCAGCCCGGCAGGATCTCGCCGTTGACGTCCATCTCCCAGCCGCGGGCCTTGGTGCCGTTGATGCCGATGTAGGCGGAGGTGCCATCGCTGAGCGAACCGTCCGGCACGCTCATATCACGCACCGCGTAGTTGTCCTGCTTGGCCTCGAACACGGCGGCATTGGCCGTCAGGCGGCCATCGAGCCACTGCGTCTTGATGCCTGCTTCCAGGTTCGAGCCCTGCACCGGTGCCAGCAGGTTCTCGTTGCGGTCCTTGAAGTTCTGCGGATTGAAGATCTCGGTGTAGCTGGCGTAGGCCGAGACGTTCGGGGTGATGTCGTAGACCAGGCCTACGTACGGGGTGACTTCGTCGCTGACCTTGTACGCACCGCTGGTGGCCGTGTAGGCCCCGGTCGCGTTGTACGAGCGGCTGAGGGTTTCCCAGCGGCTCAGGCGTGCACCGGCAATCAGCGACAGCGGATCCGCCAGTCGCAGGCGGGTGGCCAGGTAGACGCCACTCTGCGTGGTCTTGGCCACGCGGCGCGCGCCGGTGCGGCGGTAGGTCACCTCGGAGATGTCGCCGTTCCAGCTGTACACGTTGGGGATGTAGTAGCAGCGGTCGCTGCCGCAGCGCGCCCAGTCGGTCGGGAAGTTCAGTGCGAGCGTGTTGGTGGTGCCTTCAAGATCCGACCACTGCGCACCGAGGGTGACATCGTGGTCGCGGCCGAACAGCGGGAAACTGCCGGTCAGGTAGGCATCGACATTGCGGCGGGTGTCCTTGGAATCACCGGCAGCGGCACGCAGGTAGATGCCCGATCCGGTCACCGGGTCCGGGTTGCCGGTGCCGTACAGGCGTACGTTCTGCACGTTGCCGCGGGTGTAGGCGGTGTTGATCTTCAACAGCCAGTTGTCGCCGAAACGCTGTTCCAGGTTGGCGAAGGCGGTGTTGCTCTCGCGCTTCCAGTAGCTCCACTTCGGCGACAGATTGGTCGAGCGCGGCAGGTGCGCGAAGTTGCCCTGGCTGTCGAAGAACGGCACGGTGCCCCAGGTCGAACCGGTGGGGTTGTTGTCCTGGCTCTGGTAGCCGAGGGTGAGGGTGGTGCTGTCGGTGACATCGCCTTCCAGCACCGCCATGCCGGCCATCTTGTTTTCGTCGTAGCGGTCGTAGTACAGGCCACGATCGGTATAGGCGGCGACCACGCGGCTGCGGAAGCGGCCGTCGGCGGTCAGCGGCGCGGTCACGTCGGCTTCCATGCGGCGATAGTCCCAGCTGCCGGCGCTGACCGAGAACGAGGCGTCGAACTCCTTGCCCGGGCGCTTGCGCAGCAGGTTGACCGTGGCCGACGGCACACCGGCACCGCTGAGCAGGCCGTTGGCGCCGCGGATCACTTCGATGCGGTCGTAGAAGGCGGTGTCGTATTCCTGGTTGGTCGAACCGCTGTAGGTGGGAATGCCATCGACCTGGAAGTCGGTGATGGCGAAGCCACGCGCGTAGTACAGCGGGCGCTGGGTGTCATAGAAGGACACGCTGACGCCGGTGACGTTGCGCATCACATCGTTGATGCTGAACAGCGATTCGTCCTGCAGGCGCTTCAGGCTGATCGCGGTGGCCGACTGCGGGGTTTCCTGCAGGGTGATCGGCAGGCGGGTGGTGCTGGCCGGAGGCGCGGATTTTTCGGCGCGCACGCTGACCCGGTCCAGGGTTTTGGCATCGGCAGCACCATCGACGGCGGCCTCGGCGAACGCCGGAGACGCGACCACTGCGAGCGAGGACAGCAGGGCAGCCGGCAGCAGCGCACGGCGGGGCAGGCGATTACGGAACGTCAGGGACATGGCGGGTTCGAAGCTCGGAGACGGGAAGGGGGCAGCAGCAGTCGTCCAGCACCCGGGGCGGCGGCTTCGGGCACGGCAGGTCCATCTGGGAGAGGCGCGGTCACTGCGCAGGACGCAAATGTAAATAATTCTTAACAACATTACAATTCTCGTCATTGCGCAGAGGCTTCCCGGCATGCAGCAGCGCCCGTTTGGGGGTCGGATCCCTGCAAACGCGAACGGCCACCCGAGGGTGGCCGTCCGTGTCTGCTGCAGGGAATCTGCCGGGCTTACAGCGCCTGCAGTTCCTCGTTGGCGTTGCGCTTTTCCTTGGCCGGTGCCGGCACCGCTGCCGGCGCGACCGCCGGGGCCGGCGCCGCCGCATTGGCGTCCACCGGCACCTCCAGGTACGGCAGGTGCAGGCTCTGGCTGGTCAGCGTGCGGATCTCATTGACCAGCGCCGCGCTGTCGTTGAGCTTGCGCCCGTACGACGGCACGATCTCGCGCAGGCGGCTTTCCCAGCCGGCCTTCATCTGGTCCGGGAAGGCCTTGGCCATCAGGTCCAGCATGATCGGCGGCGAGGTCGACGCACCCGGCGAAGCGCCGAGCAGGGCGGCGATGGTGTGGTCCTTGTCGGTCACGATCTCGGTACCGAACTGCAGCACCGGGCCCTTCAACGGATCGCGCTTGATGATCTGCACGCGCTGGCCGGCGGTCACCAGCTTCCAGTCGCCCGGCTTGGCATTGGGGAAGTACTTGACCAGTTCGGCCTGGCGATCAGCATCGTTCAAGCGTGCCTGGGCCATCAGGTACTGCACCAGGTCCAGGTTGTCCTTGCCCACTTCCAGCATCGGGCCGACGTTGTTGTGGTTGACCGAAGAATACAGGTCCCACCACGAGCCGTGCTTGAGGAACTTGGTGCTGTACAGCGCGAACGGCCCGAACAGGACCACCGGCTTGCCGTCCAGCTTGCGAGCATCCAGGTGCGGCACCGACATCGGCGGCGAACCGGTTTCGGCCATGCCGTAGGCCTTCACGCCGTGGCGCGAGGTCACGTCCTGGCCCTGGAAGGCGAGGAACTGGCCACCGACCGGGAAGCCGGCGTAGTCCTTCGATTCCGGAATGCCGGACATCTGCAGCAGCTTCAGCGCGGCGCCACCGGCACCGATGAACACGAAGCGGGCGTGGGTGGTGGACTCGGTGCCGGCCTTGAGGTCCTTCACCGTCACGTTCCAGCTCTTGTCAGCGTTCTGCCGCAGCGCGCTCACTTCGTGGTTGAGGTGCAGGCTGAAGTTCGGGCTGCGCTGCAGGCCGGTGGTCAGCTGGCGGGTAATCACACCGAAGTTGACGTCGGTGCCCAGCGGCATCCAGGTCGCGGCAACCTTCTGCTTCGGGTCACGGCCTTCCATCAGCAGCGGTGCCCACTGCTTGATCTGTGCCGGATCCTCGGAGTACTGCATGCCATAGAACAGCGGGTTCTTCACCAGGGCCTGCTGGCGCTTGTGCAGGTAGGCGATGTTGTCATCGCCCCAGACGAAGCTCATGTGCGGGGTCGGGTTGATGAAGTCGCTGGGCTGGCTCAACCGGCCTTCCTTCACCTGGTGCGACCAGAACTGGCGCGAGACCTCGAACGATTCGGCGATGCCGACCGCGCGCTTGGTCTCGATGCTGCCATCGGGCAGTTCCGGGGTGTAGTTCAGTTCGGCGAAGGCCGAGTGGCCGGTGCCGGCGTTGTTCCAGCCGTCGGAGCTTTCACCGGCGACGCCGTCGAGGCGTTCGTAGATCTGGATGTTCCAGTCCGGCTGCAGTTCCTGCAGGTAGGTGGCCAGGGTGATGCTCATGATGCCGGCGCCGACCAGTACAACGTCGACGGGCTTGTCGTTGCTGGCGGCGGGCACCGAGCGCTTGGTCAGCGGCCAGTACAGGAACAGTGCGGCGGCCAGCAACAGCAGCACGAGCAGGGCGAGCAGAACCTTGCCAAATTTCTTCATGGGGGCGGGATCGTTGGCGGAGGGGAGGGGGTCAGGATGCGCGAGGGAACGCGAAAGGACGTGAAGAAACAAGGCGTTGCGCCATCCATTCGCGGATTTTAACCGCTTCTGGTCCTTTTTTGATGCAACGCAGCATCCGGCGTTTCGCGGCACCTTCACCCGGTAGCGCCAGGCCATGCCTGGCGACGCCTTCAATCAGACCAGTTCCAGAATCTCGTCTCCGGCGTCGTCGATCTCACCGGTCGGGCGCCAGCCCAGGCGGCGGTAGAAGCCGTGAGAGCGCGAACGCGGGTCTGCCGAACAGGCCAGGAACAGGCGCTGGTGGCCGGCGTCGCGGGTCAGGCTGACCACTTCCTGCAGCAGCTGCCGGCCGATGCCACGGCCTTCGTAGTCCGGCAGCAGGGCCAGTACCAGCACCTCGCCGCTGTCGCGGTCGGCGAAACAGTAGCCGGCCATGCGCTCGCCTTCCCAGGCAACACGACCGATCGAATCGCCTTCGGCGATGCCTGCGGCCCAGCTCTGCTCGGTGATGCCCAGTTCTGCCAGTTGAGCGGCACTGAAGGCGTTCTCGCGGGTACGCCCGCGCAGGTCGATGCAGGCGGCGGCATCGTCGGGGTGGGCATCGCGCACGGAGACGGGCATGCAGGACATCCTTGTAATGATTGGCCGGTCAGTATCCGCATCGCGCATGGACCGGATGTGGAGGTTTCGTGGAGATCCGATGGAGCAAAAAGGGGACGGAGGGGATTAAGTCGTCTTTGTCCCGGATGTCATTTGGGTCTTAAGCGACTTAGTTCCCTCCGTCCCCTTTTGGGTGGCTCTTCATCAGCGCTTGCGCCGCACCAGCGCCGACGACGCCTCCAGCACGGCGCGGGTCAGCAGCGCCATGGTCTGCACGTCACCCTTCCAGTGCTGCCAGTACAGTGGCACGTCCTCCCACGCGCGCTGGCGAACGTAGACCAGGCGTCCTGCGTCCAGATGCCGCTTCACCAGCGGCAGCGGATTCATGGTCCAGCCCATGCCGCCCAGGTTGGCCTGCACAAAGGCACGGGTGGAGGGAATCCACCAGGTCGGTGCGGTGCTGGGCAGGTCGTCGCCGGCCATGCGCCTCGCAAAGCGTGACTGCATATCGTCCTTGCGGTTGAACACCAGTACCGGTGCCGTGGCCAGGGCCTGGGCGGTCACACCCTTGGCAAAATGGCGCTCGCGGAACTCCGGGGTGCAGGTGGCGGCATAGCGGATGCTGCCCAGCGCATGGATCTGGCAGCCCTGCACCGGCTCGTCCAGGGTGGTCACCGCACCCAGCACGGTGCCCTGGCGCAGCAGTTCGACGGTGTGGTCCTGGTCTTCCACGCGCAGGTCCAGGGTGGTGCCGGTGCTCTGCGCGAACTGGAAGGCCGCCTGCGGGAACCAGGTTTCCAGGCTGTCATGGTTCACCGCCACCGGGATGCTGGCCTGCGGCAGGTCCTCGTCGGCCAGGCCCATCCGGTGCAGCGCATCGTGCTCAAGCAGGGCGGTCTGTTCGGCCAGCTGCACCAGCACCTGGCCCTCGGCGGTGGCGGTGGCCGGAGTGCCACGCTTGACCAGCAGGCGGCCGACTCTGTCCTCCAGTGCCTTGACCCGCTGCGAGATGGCCGACGGCGTGACATTCAGCGACTGCGCGGCGCGGTCGAAGCTACCTTCGCGGATCACTGCAGCCAAGGCGCGCAGCTGGGCATGGTCGATACGCATCGAATTAAGCTCTGCTAATGTTGGATTAGTAAGTTTAGCTCGTCTTTTTAATGTTGCGGCGCGACAATGGCGCCAGTTCCGGTGCTGTCCGCCTTCGCGAGGCACTGTCCCCCAAGCAAGTAAAGGCAGTGAATCCCATGTTCTCGGTCATCTCCGCCAGCACCGGCCTCGGTGCCTGGTTCTCTGGTGCAGCCACCGGCATCGGCTTGTTCGCCGTGGTCGGGGCCCAGAGCGCCTTCATTCTGCGCCAGGGCATCCTGCGCAAGCACATCGTGCCGGTGGTCGCCACCTGCGCGGCCATCGATGCCATCTTCATCTTCGCCAGCGTGGCCGGCCTGCGCACGCTGACCTCGGCGCTGCCGTGGCTGACCACCGCAGTGCTGTGGACCGGTGTCGCGTTCCTGGCCTGGTACGCGATGAAGTCGGCACGCCGTGCGATCGCCGGTGGCGGCGGCATGGGCGAGGCTGACAGCGACGACGGCAGCCGCCGCGCGGTGCTGATGGCCGCAGTCGGTTTCTCGCTGATCAATCCGCACTTCTGGCTGGACATGATGGTGATCGGTTCGATCGCCGAGAACTTCGGCAATGCCCGCATGGCCTTCGCGGCCGGCGTGGTCACCGCCAGCTGCCTGTGGCTGACCGCGCAGGGTCTCGGCGCGCGCCTGCTGGCACCGTTGTTCACCAAGCCCAGCACCTGGCGCGTGCTGGATGGCACCATCGCCGTGATCCTCAGCATCCTGGCCCTCACTCTGGCGGTGCGCGGGGTCCATTGACCCGGCGCACGCCCCCCGAACCCACGTCCTGACTCTCTCTCCAAGGTAGTGGTAACGACGGCACCGGCAACGGTGCCGTCGTTTTTTGTGGGGCCGCTTCGTCCACCTCTGGCGGGAAGCATCGGGGCCTGCCTAGAATCGGCGACCAGGACAAGGTGTCCGAAGGAGCAGGGGGAAGGATGCGCAGGACGATGTTGGCGGCTGCACTGGCCGCTCTGGGGTGCGTTGCCATGGGCAGCGTGGGTGCGGTGGATCTGTCGCAGTACGTGCGGCAGGAAGCCTTCACCGACATCAAGATTTCACCGACTGGCGAGTACGTCGCGGCGACCGTGCCGCTGGAGGATGCCACCGCGATCGTGGTGCTGCGCCTCAAGGACAAGCAGATGGTCGGCAATTTCCGGCCACCGGACAAGAATCACGCCTACCAGTTCGATTGGGTCAGCGACGAGCGCCTGCTGATCGGCCTGGCCCAGAAGTGGGGTTCGCTTGACCAGCCCAACCCGACTGGCGAGCTGTACGCGATCAATGCCAATGGCAACCGCGGCGAGCTCTTGGTCGGCTATCGGGTGGAAAGCAAGGGGCCGGGCACCCTGATCCAGCCGAAGAAGGTGGAGGCCGTTGCCGCATTCCTGGCCGATGACCTGCCAGGCGACGAGCGCAATGTGCTGGTTACCGTGTGGCCGCTTGCCGAAGACCCCTTCACCCGTGTCGATCGGATGGACGTGACCAGCGGCCGTCGCTCGCGGGTGGCGTCGTCGCCGGTACGGCGTGGCGAGTTCACCACCGATGGTGCCGGCGAAGTCCGCTTCGTGCACGGCGCCGGCAGTGACAACGTCAACAAGCTCTACTTCCGTGAGCGTTCCGGCGACAACTGGAAGCTGATCAATGACGAAGCGGTCAGCAAGCGCATCGAAACCGCCATCGGTTTCTCCGCTGGTGACGGCCTGGCCTATCTCAATGTCGAGCAGGCGCAAGGGCCCAACGCGATCGTCAGCTGGAATCCGCAGACCGGTGAGCGCGCGACGCTGCTGCGCGACGAGGTGGTCAATCCGTACCGGATCATCCATCGACCCGGGACCCATGTGCCCGTGGGTGCGCTGTACCTCGGGGACAAGCCGCGGACCCGCTTCTTCGACGACAGTTCGGCCGAGGCGCGCCTGTACCGCAGTCTGGAGGCGGCATTCGGAAGCGCGGTCTACATCACCTCCAGTACCCGCGATGGTCGCGTTGTGCTGGTGGAGACCTGGTCGGGCGCGAACCCCGGCGATTTCTATCTGTACGATACAGTGGCACGCAAGGCCGAGCACCTGATCAGCCGCAGTGAGTGGATCGATGTGGACCGCAGTGCCAGCGTGCGCCCGGTTGCATTGAAGGCTCGCGACGGACTGCCGCTGCATGGCTTCCTGACCCTGCCGGCCGGCAGTGACGGGCGCAACCTGCCGATGGTGGTGATGCCGCATGGCGGCCCCTTCGACATCTTCGATTCGGGCCAGTACGACCGTGAAACCCAGATGCTGGCCGCTGCCGGTTATGCCGTGCTGCAGGTCAATTTCCGTGGCTCCGGCAATTACGGCCGTGCGCATACCCAGGCCGGTGCGCAGCAGTGGGGCGCGGCGATGCAGGACGATGTCACCGATGCCACGCGCTGGGCGATCACCGAGGGCATCGCCGATGGCCGGCGCATCTGCATCTATGGCGCCAGTTACGGGGCCTACTCGGCGATGATGGGCGCTGCCCGCGAGCCAGGCTTGTACCAGTGCGCGGCCGGCTATGTCGGTGTCTACGACCTGCCGATGATGTACACCCGCGGCGATATCCAGGACCGCGGTTCAGGTGTGACCTACCTGCGCGAATGGCTGGGAGATCCGGCCAAGCTGGGCGCGGTCTCGCCGGTGAACCTGGCCGAGCGGATCAAGGTACCGGTTTTCCTCGCAGCGGGTGGCGAAGACAAGCGCGCGCCGATCCAGCACACCGAGCGCATGGAAGCAGCGCTCAAGCGCGCTGGTACCCCGGTGGAAAGCCTGTACTACAAGACAGAGGGCCATGGCTTCTACACCGAGGCCCACCGCAGCGAGTACTACGGCAAGCTGCTGGCCTTCCTGTCGCGCAGCCTGGGTGGCAAGACCGCGACCACCGCACCCGTGGCCGGCAAGGACAAGGCGCCCTGACGCAAAGGGCGGCGGATGCTCGATCCGCCGCCCTGGCTTTCCACACGCGCGGAAGTTACTTCACCCCGTGCATCATCCGCTTCAGTAATGGCGCAGCAATGAAGGCCAGCACCGCGCAGCCCAGGCCGATCCACATCAGCAGCCAGAACAGGTGGGCATAGGCGCCGGCCGCGGCCACCATGTCCAGCGATTCGCCTTCTGGCACCTCGATCGCGGCCAGCTTGCCGAACAGCGCGGCCAGCGTCTCCGAGAATGCGGTGGCCAGGAACCAGGTGCCCATCATCAGGCTCATCACCCGCGGCACGGCCAGCTGGGTCACCGCCGACAGGCCGACCGGCGACAGGCACATCTCACCGCTGGCCAGCAGGAAGTAGGCCAGCACCAGCCACCACACGCTGGCCATCTCGCCGGTGGCGCCGACCTGCTGTGCGGCCAGCGCCAGTGGCACGAACGACAGCGCGCCGATCACCAGGCCCCACGCTGATTTCACTGGCTTGCCCGGCTCCCAGCCGCGGCGGTCCATCCAGGTCCACAACGCCGCGAAGGCCGGTGCCAGCAGCACCAGGAACAGGCCGCCCAGGTAGGTCAGCGAACCGGCGGTCTGCGGAATCACCAGGCAGTCGCGCACCAGCAGCACCAGCATCAGCGCAACGATGCCGATGAAGAACGCACGCGGTGCGGTCGAGCCGGGGCGCTGTTCGGAAAGGCGCGCGCTGACCACGAAGCCCAGCGGCGCCAGCAGCAGCGAGATGATCGACCACGGCAGCGGCGTGCCGCCGGTGATCACCAGCGAGGGCACGATGTCCTTGGTCAGCAGGCGGTCGGTGAAGGTCACCCACGAGCCGTAGGACTGCTCATACATGGTGAAGAACACCAGCGCCATGAAGATCAGCACCATCAGCGCGATCATCTGCTGGCGCTGTACCGGCGTGCACTTGCTGCCGGTGAACCAGGCGAACCAGACCAGTACGCCGCCCAGCACCACCAGCATCAGCATCAGCGCCAGGCTGATTTCACCGCCCAGCGCGAACGCGCCGTTGCCGGCCGCCCACATCAGCCACGCGACCGGCAGCACACCGAGCACCGCGCACAGATAGATGAGCCATTCGCGCGGCAGGCCCAGCACCTTCTGCTTCAGCGCGGCCGGCTGCGGCGGTTCGGCATGGCCCTGCAGGTACTTCTGGCCCCACAGGAACATTGCCAGGCCGGCCAGCATGCCGATGCCGGCTGCACCGAAACCGTACTTCCAGCCGTAGGCCTCGCCGAGGAAGCCACACACCAGCGACGAGAACAGCGCGCCAAGGTTGATGCCGGCGTAGAACAGCGAGAAGCCCGAATCACGGCGCGGGTCGTCCTTGGCGTACAGCTTGCCGACGATGGTGGAGATGTTCGGCTTGAGGAAGCCGACGCCCATGATGATCAGCGCCAGCGACAGGTAGGTCACCGCCAGTGCCGAGGTATCGCGCACCACTTCGCCGTTGACCCGATAGGCGGCGTGACCCTCGAAGGCCATGCCCAGATGGCCGAGCACCAGCAGGATGCCGCCGAACAGCACTGCCCGGCGCATGCCCAGCCAGCGGTCGGCCAGCATGCCGCCGAACACCGGAATGCAGTACACCAGGCCGCCATAGGCACCGAGCAGGTCCAGGCCGGCCTTGTCGCCGAACAGGTGGTACTTGGTCAGATACAGCAGCAGCAGCGCCTTCATGCCGTAGAAGGAGAAGCGCTCCCACATTTCGGTGAAGAAGCAGACGTAGACGCCCTTGGGATGGCCCAGGAAGTCGTTGGAAGCAGTAGCGGCAACGGTCATCGACGGCAGGGACAGCAGGAAAGGGCGCGATTATAGGCCCGTAACCGGCGCCGCACCCGGTAGCGCCGGGCCATGCCCGGCGAACGGAGTCACAGGTACCGCAGCCACGCCAGATCGCGCCTTCGTGTCTTGAACCGCGCGAACGCCCGCGTCGGCGGATACATCACCACCGCCAGTGCACAGGCCACCAGCAGCAGGCCGCTGACCGAATCCAGCGCATACAGCTCGCCGTGGGTCGGGCCCCAGGCCGCCAGCGCCGCCAGGTACAGCCCCTTCAGCACATACAGGTGCAGCAGGTAGAAGAACATCGGTGCTGCACCAATATCGGCCGATGGCTGCAGCGCACGTGCCAACGGCGGCCATTCGTACAGGCGCAACAGCAGCAGGCCCACGCCCAGCGTCAACAGCAGGAACTGCAGCGACGGCGGGTACTTGGTGAGGTTGAAGATGCTCAGCCAGGTACGCAGCGCGGTGGTCTGGTACTGCCAGGGGGAATCGCCGTATTCGTTGGCGAAGCGCAGCAATGCGAACAGGGCCAGCGCCCCCGCACCGGCCCAGAACAGCCAGCGCCGCCGCTGCTCCGGCGCGCGCTCGCGGGCGAACCACGGTCCCATCAGGTAACCCAGGGCGATCACCCCGATCCACGGCAGCACCGGGTAGGAGGTGCGCAATCGCAGTGTCCCGGCCTCGATCCAGTCGCGCTGGTGCAGCACCTTCCACAGTACTGCCAGCGCGCCATTGCCTTCCACGCGCACGCCGTCGAGCAGGTCATGGCCGGCCACCAGCGCAATTGCCAGCACCAGCAAGGCCGGGCGCGGCAGCCATAGCAGGCCGGCCAGCGCGATCATGCTGAGGCCGATAGCCCAGATCACCTGCAGGTACAACGTGTCCGGCGGCAGCTGGAAGGTCCAGGCGAAGTTGACCAGGGTCAGCTCCAGCACCACCAGGAACAGGCCGCGCTTGAGCAGGAAGGCGGCCGTGGCCCGTCGTGGATCCGGCTGGCGCTGGCCGTACAGCCAGGCCGACAGGCCGGTGAGCAGCACGAACGCTGGCGCGCACAGGTGGGCCAGCAGGCGGCAGGCGAACAGGGCGGGAGAGACCGTGGACGCATCCATCGGGTCGCTGACCTGGTACTGCAGGAAGAAGGTCTCGCGGACGTGGTCGAGCAGCATCAGCAGCATCACGGTGCCGCGCAGCTGGTCGATGGAGGCCAGGCGCGGGGCGGGGGAAGGGGGCATGCGATGCAGGATGTGAAGGGGTAACAGAAAGATATAACATATCAATTGAGTTCATGCCCACTCCGGCTTTGCTGCATCGGTCGGTTGCCCGTGCATGTGCGGGTCCATCGCACCGCAGCATCGGGCCCCATCCTTTGGCACGCTGGACTTGCCGGAGCCTGAACGCTAGCGTGGCAGGGATTTTTTGCCAGCAGGGGCTTTCATGAACCATGACGCTGCGCCCAAGCAGCTCACTTTCCGCGCGGTGGTCCTTGCCATCGTGCTGGCGGTGGTGCTGTCGGCCGCAAACGCCTACCTCGGTCTGTTCGCAGGCCTGACCATCGCCACCGCGATTCCCGCCGCGGTCATTTCCATGGGCGTGCTGCGCCTGCTGGGTGGCGGTTCCATCCTTGAAAACAACATCGTGCAGACCGGTGCCTCGGCTGGCTCGTCGATCGCCGCCGGTGTCATCTTCACCATCCCCGCGCTGGTGATCATGGGCTACTGGCCGGACTTCAAGTACTGGTGGGTGCTGGGCATCGCCGGTCTCGGTGGCCTGCTGGGCGTGCTGTTCTCGGTGCCGCTGCGGCGCTCGATGATCGTTGAAGACCCGCTTCCGTTCCCGGAAGGCAAGGCCGCGGCCGAAGTGCTCAAGGCCGGTGAGAACCCGGGCCCGGGCCTGAAGATCCTCGGCCTGTCGGCGGTGATCGGTGCCTTCGTCAAGCTGGCCGCGGAAAGCGGCATGCGCCTGATTCCCGATGCCTGGGCTACCTCGGCCTACGTCGGCAGCTCCAAGGTCACCGCCTTCATCGGCACCAACCTGTCGCCGGCGCTGCTGGGCGTGGGCTACATCGTCGGCCTGAACGTCGGCATCGTGGTGGTGTCCGGCTCGATCCTGACCTGGCACATCGCCATTCCGATCTACCAGGCGTTCTTCATGAACACCGATCCGGGCCTGGCCGCCTCGGTCGCTACCGCATCCTCCACCGAGGCGGCGTTCGCCATCTGGGGCGCGAAGATGCGCTACCTGGGTGTCGGCGCGATGCTGATCGGCGGCATCTGGACCCTGATCTCGCTGCGCAAGTCGCTGCTCAACGGGGTCAAGAGTGGCTTTGCCGCTGCCCGCAAGAGCGGTGGTCCGGTACTGGCGCACACCGAACGCGACCTGCCAATGAAGTGGATGCTGGTGGCCCTGGTGGTGTTCACCCTGCCGCTGCTGGCGCTGTACCAGGCCATCGTCGGCCAGTGGCACGTGTCGATCCCGATGACCCTGATCATGATCGTCGCCGGCTTCCTGTTCGTGTCGGTGTCGGCCTATCTGGCCGGCCTCATCGGTTCGTCCAACAACCCGGTCTCGGGCATCACCATCTCCACCATCCTGTTTGCTTCGGCGGTGCTGGTGCTGCTGCTGGGCAAGGATGGCCTGCAGCCGGTGGGTGCCTTCGGCGCACCGCTGGGTGCGGTGGCCGCAATCATGATCGGCGCGGTGGTGTGCTGCGCCGCCGCCGTCGGTGGCGACAACCTGCAGGATCTGAAGGCTGGTTACATCGTCGGCGCGACCCCTTGGAAACAGCAGTTGATGCTGGGCATCGGTGCATTCTCGTGCGCGCTGATCATGGCCCCGGTGCTGAACCTGCTGGCCACCGCCTATGGCATCGGCGTCAAGTCCGAGCTGCACCCGAACGCGCTGGCCGCGCCGCAGGCCAACCTGATGGCCTCGGTCGCAAAGGGCCTGTTCGGTGGTGAACTGCCGTGGACCTTCATCGGCATCGGTGCAGTGGTCGGTGCGGCCATCATCGCCTTCGACAGCTGGCTCAAGTCGCGCAACGCGCGCTTCCGCGTGCCGGTGCTGGCCGCCGCGATCGGTATCTACCTGCCGCTGGAGCTGATGGTGCCGATCTTCCTCGGCGGCCTGATCTCCTACCTGGTCGAGCGTTTCCACAAGGTGCGCGCCGATGATGAAGAAGGCCGCGACCGCGTGCACAAGCCGGGCGTGCTGTTCGCTGCCGGCCTGATCACCGGCGAGGCACTGATGGGTATCGCCATCGCCGTGCCGATCGTGGTCAGCAGTCGCGCCGACGTGCTGGCCGTGCCGTTCCACCTGCCGGCCGCGCAGTGGATCGGCCTGGCCGTGCTGTTCCTGGTCGGCTGGCTGATCTACCGCACCGGCAAGCGCGCCGTGGCGTAAGGGCCATGGGGTCGGATCCCTTCCCGCAGGGAAGGGCTCTGACCCCATGCTGGCAGCGTCTGGGGTCAGAGCCGATTCCCATGGAATCGGATCCGACCCCGACATCCGACAAACCGCGCTACGGCGCGGTTTGCTTTTTCTGGCGGCAGCTCAGCCGCGGCCATGACCGATGGCCTTGGCAGCCCCGCCCGCACGGGCCTAACATCGGTTTTTTGCCGTCCTGCGGAGACCCCGATGAAACTGCGTCATGCCCTGCTGCCACTGAGCCTGCTGGCTGCCCTGCCCAGCGTTGCCGCTGCCCGTGGCCTGGAAGTCCGCGACATGGTGGCCATGGACCGCGTTTCCGCGCCGGTACTGACCGCAGACGGCGGCACCGTGGTGTTCGCCAAGCGCAGCGTGGACGCCAACCTGAAGGCCTCTACCGCACTGTTCGCGCGCAATCTGCGTACCCGCGATGCAGCGCCGCCGAAGCAGATCACCCCGGCCGGCTGGAACGTCAACTCGGCGTCGCTGTCGGCCGATGGCCAGACCGTGTACTTCCTCAGCGCCAAGAACGGCAGCCAGCAGCTGTACGCGCAGCCGATCAGCGGCGGCACCCCGCGCCAGCTGACTGACTTCCCGGTGGACGTGGACAGCTACCACGTGTCGCCGCAGGACGACCGCGTGCTGTTCAGTGCCGGCGTGTTCCAGGCCTGCGCCTCGGACCTGGCCTGCACCGAAAAGAAGCTGAAGGAAAAGAAGGACGCCAAGGCCAGCGGCCAGGTGTGGGATTCGCTGTTCGTGCGCCATTGGGATACCTGGAACGACGGCCGCCGCAACACGCTGTTCGTGGCGCCGCTGCCGGCAGGCAAGGCCGGTGCGGTCAAGGGCGCCTCGGCGCTGAGCGCGACCATCGATGGTGATGCGCCGTCCAAGCCATTTGGTGGCAACGATGATTTCGCGTGGTCGCCGGATGGCGCCAGCGTGGTGGCCAGCATCCGCGTGGCCGGCAAGCAGGAGCCGTGGTCGACCAACTTCGACCTGTACCGCTTCGACGCTGCGGGCAAGCAGGCACCGGTCAACCTGACCGCCTCCAACCCCGCCTGGGATGCCGGCCCGGTGTTCAGCGCCGACGGCAAGACGCTGTTCTACCGTGCGATGAAGCGCCCGGGCTTCGAGGCCGACCGTTTCGGCCTGATGGCGATGGACGTGTCCAGCGGCAAGACCCGCGAGATCGCGCCGCAGTGGGATCGTTCGGCGGGCGGCATCACCCTGTCCGCCGATGGCAGCAGCATCTACACCACCGCCGATGACCTCGGCGAACACCCGCTGTTCCAGATCGACGTGGCCAGCGGCAAGGCCACCAAGCTGATCGGCGACGGCAGCGTGACCTCGGTGGACGTGGCCGGCACCAGCGTGGCGATCACCCGCAACAGCCTGAAGAGCAACGACCAGGTGCTGGTGGGTCTGCTGCCGACCGCAGGCGAAGCCATCGGTGAACTGCGCGCGCTGACCCCCGCCGCCGGCGAGGTGCTGAAAGACGTGTCCTTCGGCGACTACGAGCAGTTCGAGTTCAAGGGCTGGAACAACGACACCGTCCACGGCTATGTGGTCAAGCCGCACAACTACCAGGAAGGCAAGTCCTACCCGGTTGCGTTCCTGATCCACGGCGGCCCGCAGGGCAGCTTCGGCAACGGCTGGAGCTACCGCTGGAACCCGCAGACCTACGCCGGCCAGGGCTACGCCGTGGTGATGATCGACTTCCACGGTTCCACCGGCTACGGCCAGGCGTTCACCGATGCGATCAGCCAGCATTGGGGCGACCGCCCGCTGGAAGATCTGCAGAAGGGCTGGGACGCCGCGCTGAAGAAGTACTCCTTCCTCAACGGCGACAAGGCCTGTGCACTGGGCGCCAGCTACGGCGGCTTCATGGTCAACTGGATCGCCGGCAACTGGAACAGCCCGTTCAAGTGCCTGGTCAACCATGACGGCGTGTTCGACCAGCGCATGATGGGCTACGCCACCGAAGAACTGTGGTTCACCGAGTGGGAGCAGGGTGGCACGCCGTACCAGAAGGCCGCGAACTACGAGAAGTTCAACCCGGTCAACCACGTGGCGGACTGGAAGAAGCCGATCCTGGTCATCCACGGCCAGCAGGACTTCCGCATCCCGGTCGAGCAGGGCCTGGCCGCGTTCACCGCCGCCCAGCGCCAGGGCATCGAATCGAAGTTCCTGTACTTCCCGGATGAAAACCACTGGGTGCTGAAGCCGAACAACAGCATCCTGTGGCATGACACCGTCAATGCCTGGCTGAAGCAGCACATCGGCAACTGATGACTGCAGCGCCGCCCTCCGGGGCGGCGCTCTGCTTTCTGGTAGTGCCGGCCGCTGGCCGGCAACCGCTTGCTGCTTCCCACCTGAACGAGATTGCCGGCCAGCGACCGGCACTACCCAGAGCACCTGCATGATCCAGAACGACATCGTCGTCTTCGGTTTGATCGCCGCCACCCTCGGCGCCGTGTTCTGGACCGCCTCGCGCGAGCAGGGGCTGTGGAAGCGTTTCTACACCTTCGTGCCGGCACTGCTGCTGTGCTACCTGATTCCCGGCATCTACAACACCGTCGGCCTGATCGACGGCCAGAACACCAAACTCTACAACCCGATCGCGCGCGACATCCTGTTGCCGGCGGCGCTGATCCTGCTGACCCTGGCGGTGGACATCAAGGGCATCCTGCGGCTCGGCCCGAAGCTGGTACTGATGTATCTGGGCGCTTCGGCCAGCATCATGCTCGGTGCGGTGGTGGCCTTCCTGCTGATGCGCGCCGTGCATCCGGAAACCGTGGCCGGCGATACCTGGGCCGGCATGGCCGCGTTGGCGGGCAGCTGGATCGGCGGCGGTGCCAACATGCTGGCGATGCGCGAAGTGTTCGACGTCAACGCCACCACGTTTGGTCAGTTCGCGGTGGTCGATGTCGGCGTGGGCTATGTGTGGATGGCGGCGCTCATTTTCCTTGCTGGGCGCGCGGCGAAGATCGACGCGCGCAGTGGTGCCGATACCTCGGCGATCGATGAGCTGAAGGAGCGCATCGCGCGCTTCCAGGCCGAACACGAGCGCATTCCCAGCCTGACCGACCTGATGCTGATCGTGGCGGTGGCTTTCGGCGGCGTCGGCCTCTCGCATGCGATCGGTGCGCCGTTGGCGGCATGGTTCAAGCTCAACGTCAGCTGGGCCTCGCAGTTCAGCCTGGACGCACCGTTTGTCTGGGTGGTGGTACTGTCGACCACGCTGGGCCTGAGCCTGAGCTTCACCCGCGCACGCACGCTGGAAGGCGCGGGTGCCTCGCGGCTGGGCTCGCTGCTGCTGTATTTCCTGATCGCCTGCATCGGGATGCAGATGGATCTGCTGGCGTTGCTGGACCGCCCGTGGCTGTTCCTGCTTGGCATCATCTGGATCAGCGTGCACATCGTGCTGCTGTGGTGCCTGGGCAAGCTGCTGAAAGTGCCGTTCTTCTACTTTGCCATCGGTTCGCAATCGAATATCGGCGGACCCGCGTCGGCGCCAGTGGTGGCGGCCGCGTTCCATCCGGCGTTGGCACCGGTGGGTGTGCTGCTGGGCACGATGGGCTATGCCACCGGCACCTACCTGGCCTACATCGTCGGCATCACCCTGCGCGCGCTGGCGGGGCAGGGTTGATGGGTAGTGCCGGCCGCTGGCTGGCAACCAGGTGATGCTTCACTGGTTCATGAGGTTGCCGGCCAGCGGCCGGCACTACCGATGATTCAGGACGAAGGGATCTGACCCCGGTTCACGGTGGTTCACGCTACCGGCAACCCGCGTTCGATCAACCATGCTTTCGCGTCTTCCGCGTCCTGCTCGAACCACGCCTTCGTAGATCCCAACCGATACGTATACCCCCACGCATCCATGTCAGCCATCAGCTGTTCGCTGCCGACACCGGGCAGGTGGCCGGCCAGCACGATCTGCAGGTAGCAGGTGGCGTCCTCTTCGGGCACCGAGTCGGTGGCATCGGTATGCACCTGCGCGCGGCGCTCGGGCGGCAGCACGATCAGGTGGCAGGCCTCGTGCAGCATCGAGTGCACGGGGGTGTCATCGCGCACGTACACGTCGCTGGCGATGATGCCGGCCTCGGGCTCGCCCCAGTAGCTGCCGGGAATCGGCGCGCCGGCGGCGACCAGGTGCAGCCGCAGGTCGTGTGCGGCGAGCAGGCGCTGCGCATCGGCGAAGGCGATATCGCCGACGCGGGTGACGTTCGGTTCGGGCGTGGTGTCGGTCATGCAGGTCATGCAGCCCCGCCCATGCAGGCACGGGCGGGGCAGGGGTCAGGGTTTGTCCGGGCCTTCCGGCAGCGCCACGGAGATGTCCAGCACATCGTGCTGGCCATCCTTGACCAGGTCGACCTTCACCGCATCGACGTCGATGTTGACGTACTTCTTGATCACTTCCAGCAGCTCGCGCTGCAGCAGCGGCAGGTAATCGGGACCGCCGCGGTTGCTGCGTTCCTGCGCGATGATGATCTGCAGGCGGTTCTTGGCGGTTTCGGCGGTGGTCTTCTTCGCTTTGAGGAAATCAAACAGGCCCATGCTTACCCTCCGAACAGCTTGCTGAAGAAGCCCTTCTTCTCGACGTTGGTGAAGCGCATCGGGCGTTCTTCGCCGAGGATGCGCGCGACGGCGTCGTCGTAGGCCTGGCCGGCAGCGGACTCGACATCCAGGATGACCGGCTCGCCTTTGTTGGAGGCGTTGAGCACGTCACCCGACTCGGGGATCACGCCGATCGCCTTCAGTCCAAGCACTTCCTCGACGTCGGCGATGCTGAGCATCTCGCCGCTTTCCACGCGCACCGGGGTGTAGCGGGTCAGCAGCAGGAAGGCCGGCACGTCCTGGCCGGACTCGGCCTTGTGGGTCTTCGAGTCGAGCAGGCCGATGATGCGGTCCGAGTCGCGTACCGAGGACACTTCCGGGTTCACCACGACCACGGCGCGGTCGGCGAAGTACATCGCCAGGAAGGCGCCCTTCTCGATGCCGGCCGGGGAGTCGCAGATGATGTAGTCGAAGCCGTCGGCGGCCAGGTCCTTCAGGACCTTGCCCACGCCTTCCTGGGTCAGCGCATCCTTGTCGCGGGTCTGCGAGGCAGCCAGCACGTACAGATTGTCGAAGCGCTTGTCCTTGATCAGGGCCTGCTTGAGGGTCGCTTCGCCGTGCACGACGTTGACGAAGTCGTACACCACGCGGCGTTCGCAGCCCATGATCAGATCGAGGTTGCGCAGGCCGACGTCGAAGTCGATCACCGCCACCTTCTTGCCGCGCCGTGCCAGGCCGCAGGCCAGGCTTGCGCTGGAAGTGGTCTTGCCGACGCCGCCCTTGCCGGAGGTGACTACGATGATTTCAGCCAAAGGACTTCTCCTGATGATTCTGTTTGGGTGCTGCGTCAGTCCAGCGCAGCGATCTTGATCTGGTCCTGTTCCAGCCACACCTGCACGGCCTTGCCGCGCAGGGTGTCCGGGACATCGTCCAGTACCTTGTAGTGGCCTGCAATGGCGACCAGTTCCGCATGGAAATCACGGCAGAAGATGCGTGCCGCGGTGTTGCCCTGGGCCCCTGCCAGCGCGCGGCCGCGCAGGGTCCCGTAGATATGGATGCTGCCGTCGGCGATGACTTCGGCGCCAGCGCCGACGGTGGCCATCACGGTCAGGTCGCAGTTTTCCGCGTACAGCTGCTGGCCCGAGCGCACGTTGCCCAGCTGCATGCGGCCCGGTTGCGGTGCGGCCGCATCGGCGACCTTGGCTACCGGCGTGGCCGGTGCCGGCTTCGGTTCGGCGCGCGCGGCCCGGCGCGGTTCCGGTGCGGGCGGTGGCGGAGCCGGTTCGGCCTCGGCACGTTCGTACTGGGCGCGGAACTTGGCCAGCAGCGGCAGTCCGAGCTGCTGCGAGAGCAGGTCGACCGCGCTGGTGCCATAGGCCAGTGCCACCGGCAGCACGCCGGCACTGCGCAGGCCATCGACCAGCGCCTGCGCGGTGGCCACGTCCGGCACCTGGCTGAGGCCGCCGAAGTCGAGGATCACCGCCGCGCGGCCGAACAGCTTCGGCGCGCGGGTCACGCGCTCGTGCATTTCCTGTACGAGGCGCTCGACATCAAGGGTACGGATGCGCAGGTTGGCGATGCCCACCTGGCCGATCTTCAGTTCACCGGCCTGTTCGTAATCGAAATTCACCGCCACGCTCAGGTCCCCGTCGGCCGCTGTGCCTGTGCCGGCAGCTGCCGGGCACGTGTCCATGCCACATCCGGCAGCTTGTCACCGTAGGTCTCCTGGACCCACGGGTAGCTGCACAGTTCCTTGGCCAGCATGCTGGCGCGCACATCGACGTGCGGCATGGTGTTCTGGCCCAGCTCGCGGAAGCCGAAGCTGCCGTGGAAGAGCAGGGCGGCATCGGCGCCGTGGTCGAGGAAGACCTCGCAGGTCATCTGCGGATAGCGCAGCTCGGCGAAGCTCTGCGCGTCGGCATAGAACGCACGGCCGACGCCACCGCCGCGACGGCGGCTGGCGACCACGATGCGGTCGATATAGAAGAACGGGGTGTCCAGTTGCTGCTTGAACCAGGCGAAGTTGCTGCTGTCGTGCTGGCTGTCGCTGCCGAAGCCGATCAGGAAGCCGGCCAGGTTGCCGTCGCGCTCGGCGACGCGGAAATATTCAGCGGTTTCATAGAACAGGCGCAGGCGTGCCGCATCCAGGGGAAGGATGGCCAGGCCAGCGTTGTTGTTCAAAGCCAGGACGGAATCGAGCTCGTGCTCGCGCACGTCGCGGATGACAATCGACATTGTGACTCCGTGGGGTAACGCGGTTGGTCCATCAAAGGACCCTGCGCACGATTATTGCATGCCCGGGGTGGGCTGCGGCATGAACAGGCGACCGGGCGGGCATGACTTCCGTGGGGTGCGGGACGCAGGCTGGGCCCGTAGAGTGCTGGCATGTTGGGAGTCCTCAGCCATACACGCGTCCTCCGCCTGGCCGGCCTGTTCACCTGGGTCATGGTCGGACTGCCGCTGGCGTATTCGCAGTTCGAGAACCTGCACAGCCGCAACGACATGGGCGGTTGGGCGATCCTGCTGTTCGTCGCCTATCTGTCCTTCGGCACCGCCTACTACTGGCTGACCCGCATTCTGCGCAGCGACAGCCATACCACCTGGCTGGACCGCGGGCTGCTACTGCTGTTGACCGTCTCGGCGCTGGCGGTGAGCTTCCTGAGTGGCTCGGGCCTGGGCAGCATCCTGATGATGGTCGCCGCCGGGGTCATTCCCTGGATGCTGTCGGTGCGGCTGGGGGTGCTGTGGCTGCTGGTCAGCCAGCTGGCGGTGGCCCCGGTCTACTACATGCTGCTGCGCTTCCCGCTGTTCGAGGCGGTGATGCAGTCGCTGCTGTACGGCGGCTTCTCCATGTTCATCTTCGTGACCAGCCTGGTCGCCCGCCAGCAGACCGAGGCCCGCGACGAGCAGCGCCGGCTGAACGCGGAGCTGCGCGCGACCCGCGCCCTGCTGGCTGAAAGTGCCCGGGTCAACGAGCGCACCCGCATTTCGCGCGAGCTGCACGACCTGCTCGGCCACCAGTTGACCGCGCTGACCCTGAACCTGGAAGTGGCCAGCCACCTGGCCGAGGGCCAGGCACTGGAGCATGTAAAGCGTTCGCATGGCCTGGCCAAGCTGCTGCTGGGCAACGTCCGCGAGGTGGTCAGCCAACTGCGCGAGACCGGTGCCATCGACCTCGCTGCCGCGCTGCGGCCGCTGACCGAGAACGTGCCCTCGCTGGACATCCAGCTGGAGATCGAGGACTCGCTGAACGTGGAGGACCCGCAGCGGGCCCACGTACTGCTGCGCTGCACCCAGGAGATCATCACCAACGCCGTGCGCCATGCCGGTGCGCGCCACCTGTGGATCAAGGTGTACCGTGAAGCCCCCGACCGGGTCGTGATCGAGGCCCGCGACGACGGTGTCGGCGCGGAAATGGTCAATGTCGGCAATGGCTTGCGCGGCATGCGCGAGCGCCTGCAACAATGTGGTGGCCAGCTGCAGGTCGAGACCCGTCCCGGCGAAGGCTTCCGCCTGCGGGCGACGGTGCCGGCAACGGTGCTGGTGGCCGCCCTTACCAAGGTTCCTGAAGGAGTGCGTTGATGATTCGCGTCTGCCTGGTCGACGACCAAACCCTGGTGCGGCAGGGAATCCGCTCCCTGCTGGCGCTCGACGACGGTATCGAAGTGGTGGCCGAAGCCGGCGATGGCCGGCAGGCGGTTGAGCTGATCCCGCAGGTGCGCCCGGACGTGGTGCTGATGGACATGCGCATGCCGGTGATGTCCGGGCTGGAGGCGCTGCAGATGCTGTCCCGGCAGGAACAACTGCCGCCGACCATCATCCTCACCACCTTCGATGACGATCAGCTGGTGCTGGCAGGGCTCAAGGCCGGTGCCAAGGGCTACCTGCTCAAGGACGTGACCCTGGCACAGCTGGTCGGCGCCATCCGCACGGTGGCCGACGGGGGCTCGCTGGTGCAGCCGGCGGTGACCCAGCGCCTGTTGTCCGGCCTGGAGCACATGCGCAACGACTTCGTCAGCCTGGATCGCCCGGATCCTTTGACCGACCGCGAGACCGAGATCCTGCGGCTGATGGCCAGTGGTTTCTCCAACAAGGAGATCGCCAATTCGCTGGGCGTGGCCGAAGGCACGATCAAGAACCACGTGTCCAACATTCTCTCCAAGCTGGGCGTCCGCGACCGTACGCGTGCCGTACTGAAGGCGTTCGAACTGCAGCTGGTCTGAGGAAAATCGTTCCCGGACAACGACTTGGACCGCAACCCCGGACCCTGGCCGGGGTTGACCCCTACATGCCGGGCACCGGTATGCGTTACCCTTCGAATTCTTTGTCCATACAAATACGCAGCCGGCAGGGAAACCGGTGCGCCAATCCCGATAAACAATGCCCGCGAAGCCTGCTAGGATTGGCGCTTCGCTTCAATCAACCCGGCCGTGGGATCGGCCCCGGAGACTCTCTGAATGACCCGTATTATCGAGTTCCTGATCGCCTTGGGGATCGTGGCTGGCCTGTTCGTCATCATTGGCGTATGTCTGCCGGGCGAGCGTCACATCACCGAAAGCATCGAGACCAACCGCAAGATGACGATCGTGTACGACACGGTCAGCAGTCTGCGCCGCTTCAAGGACTGGAACCCGCTGGTACTGCGCGATCCCGCCGTTGAACTGAAGCTGTCCGGCCCGGTCTCCGGTACCGGTGCCACCCTCGACTTCACCTCCAAGGACCTGGGCACCGGTTCCTGGAAGATCACCGAAGCCGAGGAAAACAAGCGTGTTGTGATCAACATCGACGACGCCACCAAGGGTCACGACAAGGTCACCACCTTCACCCTGGAGCCGACCGGCAAGGGCGGTCGCAACGTCAAGATCACCCAGGACTACTCGGTGAAGTACGGCTTCGACCTGTTCGGCCGTTACGCCGGTCTTTATGTCAGCCGCCAGATCGGCGACGACATCAAGATGGGCCTGTCGCGCATGGCCAACATGCTGGCCAGCGTTCCGAACGTGGACTACCGCACCCCGGAAGCCCCGCTGACCGATCTGGCCATCGTCGATGTGCCGGCTGAAGACCTGCTGGTCGTCAACGCCGGTAACGTGGACCGCGGCCAGGACAGCATCACCAAGTCCATCAAGGACAACCAGGAGTGGATCAAGCGCGTGATGGAGGCCAATGGCCTCGAAGCCGCCGGCCCGTTCCGCATCATCACCACCGACTTCGGTGCTGAGAAGTACGCCTTCGACATCGCCCAGCCGGTGAAGAAGAAGGGTGCTGAAGGTGCAACTGCTGAAGCCCTGACCGTCAAGATCGACGGCGGTGCTCCGGTCAAGTACGTGCACGTTGCTCCGCACCGTTCGGCACATGCGGCCTACACCGGCCACATGGCTGGTCTGGACGTGGCGCGCAGCGGCCTGCGTGCCTGGGCCGTGACCTCGGGCAACGAAGTCATCGACCGTCCGTACGAAACCTGGAAGGACGGCCTCGACAAGTCGTTCACTCCGGAAGCCACGTACGACATCTACTGGGCCGTCAAGTAAGCCTCGGCTGACCCATGTAGTGCTGGACACGAAAACGCGCCGCTTCCTGCGGCGCGTTTTTTTTCATCCCGCGCCCGGCATCGGGCGCTGCGCAAGGAGCAGTCATGTTCAATCTTGAACGACGCGCACGTAAGCCCTCGCTGCTGGCCTGCCTGGGGGCGTTGCTGGCGGCGGCTTCGATCGGTCTGTCCGCCTACGCTTCGCACGGTGTTGCCGATCCGCTGGCGCAGCAGCATCTGAACATGGCGGCGTTGTATGCGTTCGCGCATGGCGCGGTGCTGGTGGCGCTGGGGCCACGTGCGCAGGGCGCGATCGCGCACCTGGCGCTGTACGTGCTGCTGCTGGGCGTGCTGCTGTTTTCCGGCAGCCTGGTGGGCGGCGCGTTGTGGCAGTGGCCGACGCGGCTGGCGCCGATCGGTGGCACCAGCATGATGGCAGGATGGGTGCTGCTGGCGATCAATGCGTTGAGGCGGTAACTGAGTCGAGATTGTCGCTTCAATCCATGCTGATGCGATCTGCACCGTTCATGGGCGTTACTTTTCTTTTCGCGCGAAAAGAAAAGTAACCAAAAGAAGCGCGCCGCCGGCCGCGAGCCGGCGCTGCGCACCGGTGCCCTGTGCTCCTCGGCCCGTCGAGGGGCGGTGCGGGAACTCGCTGCGCTCAGACACCCGCACCTCTTCGCCCTCGCCGGACCTGCGGTGCTCGGCTCGCTTGAAGGCGGACCCAACAGCCGCGCGCTGATCCGTTATAGAGGCTTCGAGCAAGGCGACCCGCTTCTGCCTGTGCTCTCTTGTTCCATTCCGTGGCGGATGCACGCGGAATCTGTCCGTGGCCGGGCGGGTGGGTTGCGCAGGAGCGTAAGCGCCATGGATAGGGCGCCCGAGCCTACAGGGACGTATTGACTGCGTCTCCTGCGCAGCCCATTCGCCCGGACAGCTCCATGGAGTTCGCCTTGCGGCCGCCACGAGCGGCTCAGCCGTTGGCCGGTCCCCAGCACCAATGCCACGGTTCGTAGACGATCCCGTGCGGGTTGTCGCGCGGGTAGCTCAAGTGGAAACCATGCTCGCCGGCATGTGCCTGCAGCCACGTGAACGCGTCGGTGGCTTCGAACGATTCTTCGGCCGGCGCATCGCCCGGTGTACCGATGTCCAGCGCGTGGCCGCTGTGGTGTTCGCTGAAACCCGGCGCGGCGTTGACCTTCAGAATCTCCGCCACGCTCAAGCCGCGCGCCAGCTTCCGTTCGAAGATGCCCAGCTGGTAAGCGTGGCTGCGGAAGCCGGAGATCGCGTCCAGCGCAATGCCGTCCCGCGCGGCGTGCAGGCGCATGCGGCGCCAACCCTGCGCGGCACCGCGGCGCAGCCACAACGGACGGGCGAAACGATCACGGCCGGCGAAGTGCAACAGGCAGGGCTCGGGTTCCAGTGGAAGGCCGCTGTCGTCTGCATAGCGCTGTGCATCCAGACCCAGCTGCTGCAGGCGATGCTGCAGCCCGGCCAGCGGCAGCCATTGCTCTTCCAACGCAGCGCCGAACGGGCGTGCCACTGCCGCGTCCAGCAGCGCCAGCGCTTCCTCGACCCCGGGCTCGCGCGGCAGGCTCGGCACCAGCGAGTGCACGCCATGCGCCAGTACCGCCGCAAGGTAGCGGCCATCGCGTTTGCGTCGCAGCACCCAGCGCGCACGCGCCAGCAGGCGTGCATCGAGGTTGCTGCGCGCGCGCAGCAGGTTGGCGGGCCACAACTCGATGGCTTCGGTATTGATCAACAGCGGCGTGGTGCGGTGCATCGATCCAGCTTACTGCGGCAGCGCGGTGGCGGCCACCTTGCGCAGGGCATCGAGCAGCACCTGCGGCCGGTCCAGGCTGAGCAGCAGCGTGCTGCCATCGCTGACCGGAAGAGCGAGAACACGTGCACGGTCGGTGACCAGCGCGAAACCCTTGCCACCGCCCTGCAGGCGGAAATGGCCGGAATGGAAGCCGGGCATCGAATAGCCGTTGGTCTTGAAGCGGATGCCATAGCGACGATCACGGCTGAGATCGACCACCTCGGCCTGGTCCAGCCGCAGCTGTGCCACCGGCACACGCCGACGGTACATCGTCGAGCGCACATCCAGCACGTCACCGGCCAGTTCCACCCGGCGCCGGAAGAAGGCCGTGCCCAGCCCGATGCCCATCAGCGCGATCACCACCAGGCTCCACGCTGCGCTGCCACCCATCCGGAACCAGGGCGGGGAGAGCGTCACTTCGATCCAGGGCGCAGTGGCCGGTGCCTTGTACAACTGCGCATACACGCAGGCCACGAACGCCACCAGCAATGGAAGGACCACCCAGAGCACGCGCAGCGGCGAGCTCTCGGCCACTTCAAACGGTTTCGGATCGCTGCCGATCATGGCTCAGGATTCCTTCTTGAACACCAGCATGGCCGGGCGCATCGGCGCGGGGATGATGATGTTGACCAGTTCCCAGCCCAGCTGGCCCTGCCGGCCCAGCTCGGCCTGGACATCCTCGGCCTTGAGTACGCCCATCATGGAGGTCTTGACCTCGATCGTCTGGTAGCTCCAGCGCTTGCTCATTCCTTGTCCTCCGGCGATGCCTTGGGTTTGGGCAGGCGTCCTGCATTGCGCAGCGCGTCGCGCAGCACGTATTCGATCTGAGCGTTGAGGCTGCGCAGTTCGTCATCAGCCCAGCGCTGCGCCGCGGCCAGGACCTCGGCATTGATGCGCAGCGGATAGGCTTTCTTCTCACTCATGGGGGCTCCTGGCGGGGTGGTGGGGCGCCCCGTTGCGAGGGTGGCTCAGTACAGCGAGCCGGCGTTGACGATCGGCTGGGTGCCGCGGTCCGAGCACAGCACGGTCAACAGGTTGCTGACCATGTGCGCCTTGCGTTCCTCATCCAGCTGCACCACGCCATTCTTCTGCAGTTCGGCCAGTGCCATCTCCACCATGCCGACCGCACCGGCAACGATGCGCGTACGTGCGGCGATCACCGCATTGGCCTGCTGGCGCTGCAGCATCGCCTGGGCGATTTCGGCGGCGTAGGCGAGGTGGCTGATGCGTGCGTCGATCACCTGCACGCCGGCATCGGCCAGGCGCTCGGCCAGTTCGTTCTTCAGGTGCTGGGAGATCTCGCTGGCGTGGCTGCGCAGCGCGAGCTGGCCTTCTTCGTGCTGGTCGTAGGGGTAACTGGTGGCCATCGCACGCAGCGCCGATTCGGACTGGATGTGCACGAAGCTCTCGTAGTCGTCCACGTTGTAGACCGCTTCAGACGCATCGACCACCTGCCACACGATCACCGCAGCGATCTCGATCGGGCTGCCATCGAGCTCGTTGACCTTCAGCTTGCCGCTCTCGAAATTGCGCACGCGCTGGCTGACCCGGCGCTTGCTGTAGAAGGGGTTGTTCCAGCGCAGGCCGTTGTCCTTCACCGTGCCCACGTATTTGCCGAACAGGCTCAGCACGGCCGCCTGGTTGGGCTGGACCGTGTACAGGCCGGCCAGAGCGAAGATCGCCAGCGCCGCCACCAGGATGCCGACCAGCATCAGCAGCAGGTTCGGGGAGCCGGTGCTGGCCTTGGCTGCCACCCCCAGTACGAACAGGGCGCCGCCGGCGAGGGCGACAAGCAGGGCGCCGGCCAGCGTGCCGAGGCCGTTGAGGGAAGACAGCGACTTCTCTTTCATGGCGGTACGTCCTTGAGGGTTCGAAATGAAGATATCAAAGTGATATCACATAAGGGCGACCGTTCGTCGGATGCCATGGCCTGGGTGCCCGGCCAGCTAGAATGCCCACCCGCCTTCACATTGCTGCTGGAACCGCCATGGCCAAGCTTGGAACTCCGTTGTCCCCCTCTGCCACCCGCGTGCTGCTGCTGGGCTCGGGCGAACTCGGCAAGGAGGTGGCCATCGAGCTGCAGCGGCTGGGCGTGGAAGTGATCGCCGCCGACCGCTATGCCGATGCCCCGGCCATGCAGGTGGCGCACCGCTCGCACGTGATCGACATGCTGGATGCGATGGCCCTGCGTGCGCTGATCGCCCAAGAGCAGCCACACCTGGTGGTGCCGGAGATCGAGGCCATCCACACCGAGACCCTGGTGCAGCTGGAACAGGAGCAGGGCCTGCGGGTGATCCCGACCGCACGCGCCGCACGCCTGACCATGGACCGCGAGGGCATCCGCCGCCTCGCCGCCGAAACCCTGGGCCTGCCGACCTCGCCGTACCGCTTCGTCGATACCGAAGCCGAGTACCGTGCAGCCGTGGCTGCCATCGGCCTGCCGTGCGTGGTCAAGCCGGTGATGTCGTCCTCGGGCAAGGGCCAGAGCACCCTGCGCAGCGAGGCGGACATCGCCCCAGCGTGGGGGTACGCACAGACCGGTGGTCGTGCCGGTGCCGGTCGCTGCATCGTCGAGGGCTTCATCGACTTCGATTACGAGATCACCCTGCTGACCGTGCGCCATGCCGGTGGCACCTCGTTCTGTGCGCCGATCGGCCATCTGCAGAAGGACGGCGACTACCGCGAGAGCTGGCAGCCGCAGCCGATGTCGAGCAAGGCGCTGGCGCGTGCCGAAGAGATCTCGCGTGCGATCACCGATGACCTCGGCGGCTGGGGCCTGTTCGGCGTCGAGTTGTTCGTGAAGGGCGACGAGGTGTGGTTCAGCGAAGTGTCGCCGCGCCCGCACGACACCGGCCTGGTGACGCTGGTATCGCAGGAACTGAGCGAGTTCGCGCTGCACGCGCGCGCCATCCTCGGCCTGCCGATTCCGGTGATCCGCCAGAGCGGACCGTCGGCCTCGTGCGCGCTGCTGGCGCATGGTGAGGGCGTGCCGTACTTCAACAACGTCGCCGCCGCACTGCAGGTGCCGGATACCGCCGTGCGCCTGTTCGGCAAGCCGAGCGTGCATGGTCACCGCCGCGTGGGCGTGACCCTGGCGCGCGCGGAAACCATCGACGAAGCGCGCGCCATCGCGCGTGATGCCGCCGACGCCATCGGCGTCGAACTTCGCCCGTAAAACGGTAGCGCCGGGCCATGCCCGGCGACCGCATTTCGGTGGGTACCGACCGTTGGTCGGTACCCCATCGACACCGGTTACGGCTTCACATCCACCCACACCAGGTGGTGGTCGCTGCCGTCGGCGATCTTCGCTTCCGGGCTTTCATTGGCCGGCCAGAACACGCCGCTGCTGATGTACTCGAAACCGGTCGAGGGCAGCACGTAGTCCAGGCGCATGGTGCCGGACTTCGGGCCGAAATCGCCGGTGGCGTGGAATGGTGCGCCCTTACGCTCGATGCCCTTGGCCGCATAGGCCAGGCTGGTCTGCTCGGCGCCGACGCTGCGCGGGGTGGGGTAGCGCAGCACGCGGGCGTTCTCGATCAGTTCGACGATCGCCTCATGGCGGCCATCGCCGTCGACGGGGTCGTTGTTGAGGTCGCCGAGGATCACGAAGCGCGCGTCCTGCGCCAGGCCGCCGCACTGGCCCTTGTCGTCGCACAGCCACGGCTTGTCACCCTTGGACAGGTATTCCTGCCACAGGCGCAGTTCGTCGTGGTTGCGCGCCGCGTTGCGCTTTTCCGGGCCGTCGAACACCGGCGGGGTCGGGTGCGAAACCAGTGCATGCACCACACCGGCCGGGGTCTTCACCGGCACGTCCCAATGCGACTTCGACGACAGCCGCAGCTGTGACCACACGTGGTCGTTGTAGAAGCTCTTGCCGGTGCGCGGGTCGACCGGACGGATCGCGCCCGGCATCGCGCTCCACTTCAGCAGCTGGAAGCTGCGCACCTTGGCTTCATCGATCGGGTAGCGCGACAGCACCAGCATGCCGTACTGGCCTGGGTGCAGGCCGTAGCCCCACGCATCGTTGCCGCGGCTGCGGCCTTCGCCGCCGACCACGCCGTTGTTGTCCAGGTCCAGGCCGCTGGGCACGCCGGTGTTGACCGGGGCCAGGTAGCGGTAGGCGAAGTGCAGCGGCTTGCCGCCGCCGGGCTGGGCCACTTCCAGGTAGCGTTTCTGGAACAGGTCGGCGGCGCGGTGGGCGTCGTCGAAATCGAATTCGTTCAGCAGCACCAGGTCCGGGCGCGCCTGCTGCAGCACCGCGGCGATCTTGCGCGCGTGCTCGCTGTCGCTTTCCAGCTCCTTGATCAGGCCACCGGTCTCATCGGAGTACAGCGAGGTGTTGTAGGTGGCCAGGCGCAGCGCAGCGGACGGCTTTTCGGTCATCGCAGGGGAAGTGGCGAAGGCGGGGGCGGTGGCGCCGCAGAGCAGGGCCAGGGCGAGGATCTGGGGTCGGAGGTTCATGCGCCGTATTGTGCACCCGGCCCGGTGTCAGTGGTTTGTCAGCGTCCGTCCAGTTCGTCGTCGAAATCGTGCCAGCGGCGGCCGTCGTAGGCTTCCAGCGGTCGATAGCGCCGTTTGTAGTCCATCTTCTGATGCCCGCGGATCCAGTAGCCCAGGTACACGTGCGGCAGGCCCTCGCGGCGGGCCCATTCGATCTGCTGCAGGATCGCGAAGGTGCCCAGCCCACGCGCGGCATGGTCCGGGTCGAAGAAGGTGTAGACCGCCGACAGGCCATGCTCGGTGACGTCGGTCACCGCCACCCCCAGCAGCTGGCTGGGCTGGCCATCTTGGCCCGGCAGGCGCATTTCCATGAAGCGGGTGTGTGACCAGCTGCCGATCAGGAACTGCTCGAACTCGTGCGGGCCGTGGTCATCCATGCCGCCATTGGCGTGGCGATGGGTGAGGTAGCGGTGATACAGCGCGAACAGGTCGTCGCGGGCGGTGGCGGCGGTGATCCGCACTTCCAGGTCTTCATTGCGGGCGGCACAGCGGCGCTGGCTGCGGTCGGGGGCGAAGCGAGCCACCGGAATACGCACCGCCACGCAGGCCTGGCAGTGTGCGCAGTGCGGGCGGTAGACCAGGTCGCCGCTGCGGCGGAAGCCCCAGCTCAATGCCAGCGGGTACAGGCCGCCGAGACGACGGTCGTGCGGGTCCAGCACCAGGTCGCGTGCCGCCCGGTCCGACCAGTACCCGCAGGGGTGCTCGCCGGTCTGGAAAAGTCGCAGTTCGTCGTCTCTGTCGCCGTGAATCGCCATGGGCACAGCATAGCCCCAGCCTGTCGCAGTGGCGGCGACTGTCCGCCGGATGAATGGAATCGGCAGCGGCGTCAACCGATGTCGCGCCCGGGCGTTGTTGTCTCCCGAGGGTGAAGTGATCACCCCGACGCAATCCCCATCCCCAGGAGTGACCCCATGATCCGTACCCCCCTGCTGCTGGCCCTGCTGCTCGGCACTTCCGCTACCGGTATCGCGCTCGCGGCCGACACCCCGACCACGCCGGCGCAGCGCCCGGCCAAGCTGGACACCAACGGCGACGGCGTCATCGACCGCAGCGAGGCCGCTGCCAACCCGCGCCTGGCCGCGAAGTTCGACGAGCTGGACAAGAACAAGGACGGCAAGCTCTCGCGCGATGAGCTGCCGCGCTGGCAGCATGGTCGCCGTGGTGGCCACGGCGGTGAGCGCTGGGCCAAGCTGGACGTCAACAAGGACGGCCGCATCAGCCGCGAGGAAGCCAAGGCCGATCCGCGCCTGGCCGCGCGCTTCGACCAGCTCGACCTCAACAAGGACGGTTACCTGGACAAGGCCGACCGCGAGCTGCGCATGAAGCAGCGTCGTGATGCCTGGTTCGCCGCCGCCGACACCAACAAGGATGGCCAGCTGAGCAAGGCCGAGTTCGATGCCGCCAAGGGCCCGATGCACGGTGGCCCGCGCCACGGCGGCCCGCGTGACGGTGCCGCGCCGAAGCCGCAGCGCTGAGTTTCATTGCAATGATCGACGACAACGCCGGCGCACTGCCGGCGTTGTCCGCTACAGGCGGCCGCTGCGTGCCAGCGAATACACCACCAGCGCGATGACCATCAGGTTCATCGCGATGATGCCGGTGCGGCCATACATGGATTCGTACTTCCAGTTGGTCCCGGTGCGCCCGCGCCGTGCCGAATCGCGCGCGATCATCGGTGCCATCACCCGTTGCAGCGGCACCAGGCACTGGTAGTTGACCACCCCCAGGCCCACGGCCAGTACCGTCAGCTGTGCCCAGACCGGTGTCTGCAGCAGTACCGCAAGCAGGATCGCCAGGCACCAGAACATGCCCGTGATGATGTTGAGGTAGAGGAAGCGGCGCACGTCGGCGCGCTCGGACGCCGTTTCGGTGTACGACATCAGGAAGCGTCCGCCCAGATAGCTGCCGATCGCACCACCGACCACGCCGCCAATGACCGCCCCCCAGCTTTCGGCCGGCAGCACGTGCAGTTGGCCCAGCGTGGCGGTCAACGAGCCCATCGCGGTTCCGCCCGCAGCGCTGGCGCCGCCGAGGCCAAGCTTGCTGCCGCCGATGCCGACGCCGGTGCCGAGCAGGATCGCGGCGCTGGCCGTGCCGGGCGCGGCCACCAGCACCATCGACACCACGGCGGTGGCGAATGCCGCGCTCGGCGCACTGTTGCGGGCGAATTCGCCGAAGCGCTGCAGCAGGCCATCGCGCACCAGCGCGCGGGCGCGTGACAGGCGCTTGCGCACGGCCGCATCGCTGAGCCCGAGCAGGTCGGCCACCTGCTGCGAACGCTGGCCTTCACGGTAGTACAGCAGCAGCACTTCGCGGCTATCGGCCGGCAATGCGGAAATGATGTCCTCGGCGGCGATCTCTTCTTCCACCCGCTGCAGGCGGTCGGCGGCCCCCGGGGTTGGATCGGCGGCCATGCCCAGTGCCACTTCGGCCGCCTCGCCGGTCAGTGGCCGGCCGCGCTGCGCGCGCAGCCAGTCGCGGGCGAGGTTGCGGGTGATCTGCCGCAGCCAGGGCAGGAAGCTGGTCGAGCTGCGCAGCTGATGCAGCTGCTGCCAGCCCTTCACGAACGCTTCCTGGGCGATGTCCTCACTGGCCTGGCGGTCGCGGGTAATGGCCAGCGCGATGGCGGTGACCGTGTTCTGGCAGGCCAGCACGATGCGGCCATAGGCATGCTGGCAGCCGCCAGCGGCCGCAGGCAGTTCGCGTTCCAGGGTCTGGTCGATCGATGCGGCGAAGGTCGTCATGGCGGCGGCTCTCCTGCTGGGATTGTGTCCCATGACGGAGCCGCGTGCCGGTTTGTGACCGGTCATTTGTCACGGTAGCGCCGGGCCATGCCCGGCGGCCCTTCTACAGGGCGACACGGCTGCTGATGCAGGCCGCTGCGCTCGCCGGGCATGGCCCGGCGCTACCGCACCCGGTTACTTTGCGGGCTGGATCCGGACCCGCACTTCTTCCTCTTCCGGTGCCGCCTGCGGGGCCGGTTGCGTCGGCTGCGGCTGGGCCTGCGGGGCAGCGGCCGGTGCGACCGGCGCCGGGGCGCCCCGATGGCGCAGGCCGATCACCAGCGCCACGCCGGCGATGATCACCAGCAGGCCGATGCGGATGCGCCAGGCCCAGCCGCGGCCGCCGCTGGGGGCGGCGACGTCATCGCGGAAAGCGAACTCGGCGGTGGGATGATCGCGGCGGGTGGTGTCGAGCAGGCGTGCGTCGCGCAGGATCTCGCGGGCGCGCGGCTGGTCGTCGGCACGCACGATCCACACAGCGGGGTAGGCGTTGGCGTTGCCCAGTTCGGTATAGCTGAACTGGCCACGTCGACGGGTCTTGTACGAGCGCCCATTGGTCACCTTGACCTCGATGCCATGCTCGCGCAGGAGCTCGGCGACGCCTTCGACGGTTTCCACGCGCTGGCTGCTGAAAATCTGACGCATCGGATCAATCCTTGGCCGGCACGGCGGCCGCTGCTGCCTGGTCGGGAACGACGCGGATCAGGCCTTCCTGCGCGGTACTGGCGACGAGTACGCCGTTGCGGGTGAAGAACTGGCCGCGGGCCAGACCGCGCGAATCCTGCGCGCTGGGGCTGTCCAGCGAGTACAGCAGCCAGTCGTCGGCGCGGAACGGGCGGTGGAACCAGATCGCGTGGTCGAGCGAGGCCATCTGCACGTGCGGGTGGTAGTAGCTGATGCCGTGCGGGAACGTGGCGGTGCCCAGCAGGTGGAAGTCCGAGGCATAGGCCAGCAGTGCCTGGTGCAGCTCGGGCGCATCGCCGACCGGCTCGCTCAGGCGCAGCCACACCTGGTGGTAGGGCGGGCGCTTGGGCGGATTGAGTTCATCGCGCGGATAGACATGGCGGAACTCGAACGGGCCGCCGCGCGACAGCCAGCGCTGCACCTTGATCGGCAGCCGTTCCAGCACTTCAGCCGGCAGCGGCCGGTTCGGCTCGATGTCTTCCGGCTGCGGCACCTCGGGCATCTTGTGCTGATGCTCGGCACCGGTTTCGGCCTGCTGGAACGAGGCCGCGCAGAAGAAGATCACCTTGCCGTGCTGGATCGCAGTGACCCGGCGCACCGAGAAGCTGCCGCCGTCGCGGGTACGGTCCACGTCGTAGACGATCGGGTGGTCGATGTTGCCGGCGCGCAGGAAGTAGGCGTGCAGCGAGTGCACGTGGCGGCCGTTGTCGACCGTGGCCTGTGCCGCAGCCAGCGCCTGGCCCAGCACCTGCCCGCCGAACACGTACTTGGTTCCGATGTCGCGGCTCTGCCCGCGGAACAGGTTGTCCTCCAGCCGCTCCAGGGTGAGCAGGTCGATCAGCTCGGAGACGACGGGTTCGGGCGTGTCGTTCAAGGGGGCGGCCACAGCAATGAAGAAGGCCTGATTATACCGGTCAGGGGTCAGATCCCTTTCGCATTGCGAAAGGGATCTGACCCCGGGCGCCACCCCGGGCGCTGGCGACCGTTACTTGCCCAGCCGGGCGACCAGCGCCTGCAGGGCGTTCTGCGCATCCGGGGCGAACCAGGCCTCGACGAAGCGGTCGAGCTGGATCAGGTCCGGTTGCAGCGCCACGTGCAGGTCGGCACGGGCAATCGCGCGGGTCAGCAGCATCGGCTGGCGCGGTTGCTTGAGCAGGTTCTGCAGCCAGGCCACCGCACGTGCCACCACCAGGTCGCCCTCGGCCAGTTCATCGACCAGACCGATCTGCACGGCCTGTTCGGCAGGCACCAGCGAACCGGTGGTCAGCAGGACGCCGGCGCGGTGCACGCCGACTGCGCGGCGCAGCAGGCGCTGGATGCCCTCCGGCGCGATCAGGCCCACCTGCACTTCGTTCAGGCCGATCGCATACGGGCGCGACGGATCGGCGCTGCGCGCCATCACCCGGTAATCGCAGCACAGGGCCAGCACGCAGCCACCGGCCGGCGCGTGGCCGGTGATCGCCGCGACCACCGGAATGCGGCTCTCGGCCAGTGTGCGCACGGCGCCGAAGAAAGCGTTCCAGGTGTCCAGAAGCTTGTGCTTGTCATCGCCATGCGAGAGCAGGTGCGGCACGTCCATGCCGCCCGTGAAGACGCGCTCGCTGCCCGACAGCACGATGCCGTGCGCGTCTTCAGCCATGGCCAGCTCGATGGCATGGATCAACTGCCGGCACAGTTCGGTGTCCAGCGCGTTGACCGGCGGCCGCGCCAGGCGCAGTTCGCGGATGGGGCCATGGTTGATCACCTCGATGAGCGTCGTCATGCTGCGGTCTCGTTGCGAAGAAGGAACCTGGGCGATGATAACCAAACCATTCGTTGGCGTACTGTTGGTTCTGTGTGCGGCCGCAGCATCGGCGTCGGCGGCGGAACCGGACTGCGTCAAGGTGGAGCAGGGCTGGGCGCGGCTGCCGCCGAACCCGGTGATGCCGATGACCGCCGGCTACGGCGTGATCCACAACGGCTGCAGCAAGGCGGTGGCGATCACCGGGGCGACCAGCAGCGGCTTCGCTGATGTGTCGCTGCACGAGACCACGATTGTCGATGGCGTCAGCCGGATGCGCGCGATCGAGCGCCTGCCGCTGGCACCGGGCGCGCGCGCCGAACTCAAGCCCGGTGGCCTGCACCTGATGCTGATGCAGGGCAAGGGCCCGTTGAAGGAAGGCCAGGCGCTGCCGCTGCGGCTGCAACTGGAAGGCGGCAGTGAAGCGAGCGCGACGCTGACCGTGCGCAAGGCTGCCCCGTGATGCACTGCCCGTTCCGCCGGGCCATGCCCGGCGAGCGCGTAGCGCGGTGAGGCTTTACGACCAGTCGTACGAGAACAGCACCGTGCGGCTTACCGGCTCGTACAGCATCACGATTGCATCGGCGCCAGTAGCGCACCAGTTGTAGCCGGCCACTTCGGCCACTGCGAAGAACGTGTTGCCATCGCGGCGGATGATTGCCAGCTCCGCATCATCCGGCGCATGCCGGTCGTTGGCGGCGTCGGTGAATTCCAGAGTGAAGGCGTTCGGGATGTCAGCCGTCTCGATCCAGTTGCCGCAGGAAATCTGTCCCCCCAGCGTATCCAGATAATCGCGCTCGCTGGGCTCACCCTTGCCGTAGCGCGAGTAGCAGGCGAGGCGACCGTGCGTGGCATGGTAATCGCGGGCCTTGGCGTAGCTCTCGCGCATCTGCGCGATGTGCTCCTGCGCATCCTTGTCCTGCACCGCATCGCCGATGAAATAACCCTCGTTGCCGAGGAAGCGCATCTCGTTGCAAGCGGTCAGCTCGAAGGCGATCCAGTTGGTGCCGGTGAACGCGTTGTGGTGCTCTTCGGTGGTCTCGCCGATGCAGCCGTCATACGGCTCGATCGGGCACAGCATTGTTGCCACCTGGCCGGCCAGTTCCGGTCGCAGTACGCCCAGGTCGATCTTCAGCAGCGGCAGCAGGTGCTGGCCGAGCCAGGCCTGGTCGGCAGTGAAGACGTCGGTGGGGAAGGGGACCATGCCGGGCAGCAGGTCGCGCAGTTCAGTCTGGTGGATCATGTCAGTCCTTTGAACGGGATCGGTAGCGCCGGCCGCTGGCCGGCAACCTCATTGCCGCCGAAGCGTGCCGACCAAGGTCGGCACCTACCAGGGCATGTCAGCTGGAGGCGCTGCGGATCGCGTCCGGCAACGGTGCGCTCTTGCCGGTCTGCGTATCCATCCACACCACCACCACGTTGCCATCCGAATACAGCTTCGACTCGTCCTGCTGGTCGACGATGCGGTGGCCGATGGTCACGCTGCTGTTGCCCAGGCGCTCGACGAACAGTTCGACCAGGATGTCGTTGGGCCATACGATCGGCAGCCGGTAGTTGACGTTGGTCGCGGCCACCACCGGTGCGATGCGGTCGGTCATCGACACGCCTTCCACACCCAGCATCCAGCGCACGCGCGCTTCTTCCAGGTAGGAGATGTACTTGGCGTTGTTCACATGGCCCATGCTGTCCATGTCACGCCAGCGCACGCTGATCGGAACGCGTGCCAGGATCTTGTGCTCGTTGCTCATCAGGCATCCTTCTTCTTGCGGGGCGAAGCGGTCTTGCTGGCCTTGCCGGTGCTCTTGGCAGCGGCCGCCTTCTTCGCCGGCTTCTCCGGCTTGACCTTGCGCGGCGGGCGCGCATCGGGCTTGTTGGCCACGGCGGCGGGCTGGTCCGGGCGCGCGCTGGTGGACGGCAGCATGCGGGCCAGGAACTGGCCGGTATACGACTGCGGGCAGGCCGCCACGTCTTCCGGCGTGCCGGTGACCAGGATGGTGCCACCGCGATGACCGCCTTCCGGGCCGAGATCGACGATCCAGTCGGCGGTCTTGATCACGTCCAGGTTGTGCTCGATCACCACCACCGTGTTGCCTTCGTCGCGCAGCTTGTGCAACACGCCCAGCAGCGCTTCGATGTCGTGGAAATGCAGGCCGGTGGTCGGCTCGTCGAGGATGTACAGGGTGCGGCCGGTATCGCGGCGCGACAGTTCCTTGGACAGCTTCACGCGCTGCGCTTCACCGCCGGACAGCGTGGTCGCGCTCTGGCCCAGCTTGATGTAGCTCAGGCCCACGTCCACAAGTGTTTCCAGCTTGCGCGCGATCGACGGCACCGGCTCGAACAGCTTCAGTGCATCCTCGACGGTCATTTCCAGCACGTCGCTGATGTTGAAGCCCTTGTAGACGATCTCGAGCGTCTCGCGGTTGTAGCGCTTGCCGTGACAGACATCGCAGGGCACGTACACGTCCGGCAGGAAGTGCATCTCGACCTTGATCAGGCCGTCGCCCTGGCAGGCCTCGCAGCGGCCACCGCGCACATTGAAGCTGAAGCGGCCCGGCGAATAACCGCGTGCACGCGCTTCGGGCACCTGCGCGAACAGTTCGCGCAGCGGGGTGAACAGGCCGGTGTAGGTGGCCGGGTTCGAGCGCGGGGTGCGGCCGATCGGCGACTGGTCGATGTCCACCACCTTGTCGAACAGGTCCAGGCCATCGATCTCCTTGTAGGGGGCGATCGGGTGCGAGGCACCGTTGATCTCGTTGGCGGCCAGCGAGAACAGGGTGTCGTTGATCAGGGTCGATTTGCCCGAGCCGGACACACCGGTCACGCAGGTCAGCAGGCCTGACGGAATCGCCAGGTCCACGCCCTTCAGGTTGTTGCCGCTGGCGCCGCGCAGGTGCAGCGTCATCTTCGGGTTCGGCTTGTGCCGGCGCGCCGGGATCTCGATCGCACGCTTGCCCGACAGGTACTGCCCGGTCAGCGAGCGCGGTGCCTCCAGGATGTCCTGCAGGGTGCCCTGGCCGACGATCTCGCCGCCATGCACGCCCGCGCCCGGACCGATGTCCAGGACGTAGTCGGCCAGGCGGATCGCGTCCTCGTCATGCTCGACCACGATCACCGTGTTGCCCAGGTCGCGCAGGCGAGTGAGGGTGCCGAGCAGGCGTTCGTTGTCGCGCTGGTGCAGGCCGATCGACGGCTCGTCGAGCACGTACATCACGCCGACCAGGCCGGCGCCGATCTGGCTGGCCAGGCGGATGCGCTGCGCCTCGCCACCGGACAGGGTGTCGGCCTTGCGCTCCAGGGTCAGGTAGTCGAGGCCGACATCGACCAGGAAGCCGAGGCGTTCGCCAATCTCCTTGACGATCTTCGATGCGATCTCGCCGCGCCAGCCTGGCAGGCTCAGTTCGCTGAAGAACTTCAGGGCCTCGTCGATCGGCAGCACCACCAGCTCGGGCAGCGGGCGGTCGGCCACGAACACGTTGCGCGCGGCCTTGTTCAGGCGGGCGCCGTTGCATTCCGGGCACGGCCGTTCGCTGATGTACTTGGAAAGCTCCTCGCGCACCGCCGGCGACTCGGTTTCCTTGTAGCGGCGTTCGAGGTTGGGAATGATGCCCTCGAAGCGGTGCTTGCGCTGGGTACGGCCACCGGCTTCGGTGAAGTAGGTGAAGGTGATCGCTTCATCGCCGCTGCCATACAGCACGGCTTGCTGCACGCTGTCCGGCAACGAATTCCACGCCGCGTCGACATCGAACTTGTAGTGCTTGGCCAGCGAGGCGATCAGCTGGAAGTAATAGGCGTTGCGACGGTCCCAGCCACGCACGGCGCCGGCGGCCAGCGACAGCTCCGGGTGCACGACCACGCGCGAGGGATCGAAGAACTCGGCCATGCCCAGGCCATCGCAGCCGGGGCAGGCGCCCATCGGCGCATTGAACGAGAACAGGCGCGGTTCCAGCTCAGGCAGCGAGTAATCGCAGACCGGGCAGGAATACTTGGAGGAGAACAGCGTCGGCGTGCTGTCGGCGGTGTCCAGGCTCTGCACCGAGGCCATGCCGTCGCCCAGCTTCAGCGCAGTCTCGAAGCTCTCGGCCAGGCGCTGCTTGATGTCCTCGCGCGGGCGGAAGCGGTCGATCACCGCTTCGATGGTGTGTTTCTGGCGCAGTGCCAGCGCTGGCACCTCGTCGATCTCGTACAGCTCGCCATCCACGCGCACGCGCACGAAGCCCTGCGCGCGCAGCTGGTCGAACACCTGGGCGTGCTCGCCCTTGCGGTCGCGGATCACCGGCGCCAGCAGCATGTAGCGCTGCTCCGGATCCAGCGTCAGCACGTGGTCGACCATCTGGCTGACCGTCTGCGCTTCCAGCGGGTAGCCATGGTCCGGGCAGCGCGGAGTGCCGACGCGGGCATACAGCAGGCGCAGGTAATCGTAGATCTCGGTGATCGTGCCGACCGTCGAACGCGGGTTGTGCGAGGTCGACTTCTGCTCGATCGAGATGGCCGGGGACAGGCCTTCGATGTGGTCCAGGTCTGGCTTTTCCATCACGCTCAGGAACTGGCGCGCATAGGCCGACAGCGACTCGACGTAGCGGCGCTGGCCTTCTGCATAGATGGTGTCGAACGCCAGCGAGGACTTGCCCGAACCGGACAGGCCGGTGATCACGATCAGCTTGTCGCGGGGCAGGTCGAGGTCGAGGTTCTTCAGGTTGTGCGTCCGCGCGCCGCGGATGCGGATGAAATCCATCGCCATGGGGGATCCGGTTGTGGGGGCGTTGGCTGGATGCCGGGCCAGCAGGGAACGGCAATCGGTCAGCCTACCGAGGTGACCAGATGGGGGCAATGGGCGACAATGCCAGCCCGGAGTCTCACCTGCTGAGACCGCTCGACAGGCGGGGGTCAGATCCCTTTTCACACGGTGAAAAGGGATCTGACCCCGTTCCGGCCCGGCCTCCAGAGCCGTTCAGGGGTTGACTTGACCCGTCCCCGGTGGTCCACGTACAATTCCGCTCCTGTCCGCCCTCGATGGCGGCAGTCCATAGACCACAATAACTACAGAGGAAGTCTGGTCATGTACGCAGTACTGGTCACCGGCGGTAAGCAATACCGCGTGGCGCAGGGCGAAAAGCTCCGCATTGAAAAGCTCGAAGTCGAAGTCGGCAGCGAGATCAAGTTCGACAACATCCTGCTGCTCGGCGACAGCGATGGCATCAAGATCGGCGACGCCCTGAGCGGCGCTGCGGTCACTGCCACCGTCCTGTCCCAGGGTCGTGCTGACAAGGTCCGGATCATCAAGTTCCGTCGCCGCAAGCACCACATGAAGCGTCAGGGTCACCGTCAGTACTACACCGAAATCGAGATCACCGGCATTGCCGGTGGCAGCAAGTAAGGAGATAGGTCATGGCACATAAAAAAGGCGTAGGCTCTTCGCGCAACGGTCGCGACTCCAACCCGAAGTACCTCGGCGTCAAGATCTTCGGTGGCCAGGCCATCGAAGCCGGCAACATCATCGTGCGTCAGCGCGGCACCCAGTTCCACCCGGGTTCCGGCGTTGGCCTGGGCCGTGACCACACCCTGTTCGCCCTCGTGGACGGCAAGGTGGAGTTCTCGGTCAAGGGCGCCAAGAAGCGTCGCACCGTCAGCGTCGTGTCGGTCGAAGCCTGATAAGGCTTGGCTGGCTGCCATGCCCCGGCATGGTGTTGCTGGTCGAATCGCACGCTGCATGAAGAGCCCCGCTTCGGCGGGGCTTTTCGTTGGAATCAGTGGTACAACGGGCGCGGCCCGATCGCGGGGCGCGGCCCCGGCAGCCGGAGCACATCCGGCCCGACATTCAAGCAAGGCGGCGGCACGCAGGCCGCGCCCATCGCAGGCATCGAAACAATGAAACTGGTAGACGAAGCAGAAATCGAAGTGTTCGCCGGCAACGGCGGCAACGGCTGCATTGGCTTCCGTCGCGAGAAGTTCATTCCGCTCGGCGGCCCGGACGGCGGCGACGGCGGTGCGGGCGGCAGCGTGTACATCCGCGCCGACGAAAACCTGAACACCCTGGTCGACTTCCGCCATGACCGCATCTTCAAGGCGCAGCGCGGCGAGAACGGCATGGGCCGCCAGGCCTATGGCAAGGGTGGCGAAGACCTGACCATCACCGTGCCGGTTGGCACCGTGATCATCAATGTGGCCACCGACGAAGTCATCGGCGACCTGACCCGGCATGGCGATCGCCTGCTGGTGGCGCAGGGCGGTCGTGGTGGCCTCGGCAACATGCACTTCAAGAGCTCGACCAATCGCTCGCCGCGCCAGGCGCTGCCGGGCGAGCCGGGCGAAGAGCGCACGCTGAAGCTGGAGCTGAAGCTGCTGGCCGATGTCGGCCTGCTCGGCTTCCCCAACGCTGGCAAGAGCACCCTGATCCGTGCCGTTTCGGCGGCGACGCCTAAGGTGGCCGATTACCCGTTCACCACGCTGTACCCGAACCTGGGTGTGGTGAAGGTGGAGAACTACCGCAGCTTCGTGATTGCCGACATTCCGGGCCTGATCGAAGGCGCCGCCGACGGTGCCGGCCTGGGCGCGCAGTTCCTGCGCCATCTGCAGCGCACCCGCCTGCTGCTGCACCTGGTGGACATTTCCCCCATGGAAGGCGGCGTGGAAGGCATTTCCCCGGTCGAGCAGGTACGTGCCATCGAGCGTGAGCTGGAGAAGCATGACCCGGAGCTGCTGCAGAAGCCGCGCTGGCTGGTGCTGAACAAGGCTGACCTGATGTTCGAGGACGAGGCCAAGGCTGCGGCCGAGCAGATCGTCGCTGAGCTGGGCTGGAAGGAGCCGTGGTTCCTGGTTTCCGCGCTGGGTCGCGAAGGCACCTTCCCGATCATGAGCCGGATCATGGCGTTCTTTGATCGCCAGAAGGAAGATGAGCTGGAAGCTGCCCGCAACGCGTAACGATGACGTTGTGGTTCCGCGTGAAAAACCCGGCTTCGGCCGGGTTTTTTTGTTGTTGGGGTCAGATCCCTTTTCCGCTGGAAAAGGGATCTGACCCCGGGCGTGCAGGCAACAAAAAACCCGGCCGAAGCCGGGCTTTTGCGTGCTGCCGGAACCGAAGCCCCGGCAACCAACCGGATCAGGCGGCCGCGAGGGCCTTGATGCGGTCATTCAGGCGGCTCTTGTGGCGGGCAGCCTTGTTCTTGTGGATCAGGCCACGCGCGCTGAAGCGATCCAGGATCGGCTGGGCAACGGCGAAGGCGGCTTGGGCGCCGGCGGCATCGTTGGCGTCCAGCGCCTTGATCACTTTCTTGACAGCGGTGCGCAGCATCGAGCGCTGAGCCACGTTGCGCGCGTTGCGCACGACGGTCTGCTTGGCGCGCTTCTTGGCGGACTTGATATTGGCCACGGTGGTGGTTTCCTGAAAAAATCGGTGTTATGGGAACAGCTAGCTAGCTAGTATGATGGCCCGAGAAATGCACGTCAAGTCGATTGTCAAGAGGGACGCTGAGTGAGTTCACCGAAGATGTTGCGAGGCCTGCTGTCGTTCAGCAGCATGACCATGGTCTCGCGGGTGCTCGGACTTGTCCGTGACCAGGTGATCACCACCACGTTCGGCACCAATGCGGTTACCGATGCGTTCTGGGTTGCCTTCAGGGTACCCAATTTCCTGCGGCGATTGTTCGCCGAGGGCTCCTTCGCCACCGCATTCGTGCCGGTGTTCACGGAAGTGAAGGAAACCCGCAGTCACGCCGAGCTGCGCGAGCTGATGGCCCGCACCGCCGGTACCCTGGGCGGCATCCTGATGCTGGTGACCGCGCTGGCGCTGATCTTCGCCCCGCAGCTGGCCTCGGTCTTCTCAAGTGGCGTTGATACCGACCCGGTGAAGCAGGGCCTGCTGGTCGACCTGTTCCGCCTGACCTTCCCGTTCCTGCTGTTTGTCTCGCTGACCGCACTGGCCGGTGGTGCGCTGAACAGCTTCCAGCGCTTCGCCATGCCGGCGCTGACCCCGGTCATCCTCAACCTGTGCATGATCGCCGGTGCGCTGTGGCTGGCCCCGCGGTTGGGCGGTACCCCGGAAAAGCAGATCCTGGCCCTGGGCTGGGCGGTGCTGGCCGCAGGCATCCTGCAGCTGCTGTTCCAGCTGCCCTCGCTGAAAGGCATCAACCTGTTGACCCTGCCGCGCTGGGGATGGACCCATCCGGGCGTGCGCAAGGTGATGACGCTGATGGTGCCGACCCTGTTTGGTTCCTCGGTGGCACAGATCAACCTGCTGCTGGACACCGTCATCGCCGCCAAGCTGACCGACGGCTCGCAGTCCTGGCTGTCGCTGGCCGATCGCTTCCTGGAGCTGCCGCTGGGCGTGTTCGGCGTGGCGCTGGGTACGGTGATCCTGCCGGCGCTGGCTCGTCATCACGTGAGCACCGACCGCGAGGGCTTCTCGCGCTCGCTGGACTGGGGCCTGCGCATGACCCTGCTGATTTCGGTGCCAGCCATGCTGGGCCTGCTGCTGCTGGCTGAACCGCTGATCGCGACCATCTTCCAGCACGGCCAGTTCAGCGCCTTCGATACCCGCATGACCGCGCTGTCGGTGTACGGCTTGAGCTTCGGCCTGCCGGCGTTCGCCTTGCTGAAGGTGGTGCTGCCGGCGTTCTATGCGCGCCAGGACACCAAGACCCCGGTGCGCGCCGGCGTGGTCGCACTGGTGGCCAACATGGTGTTCAACTTCGCCCTGCTGGCGGTGCTGTACCAGGTGATGGTGCCCGACGAACTGAAGGCGCAGGGCGTGATGGCCGCCATCGGCAAGCAGCCGGGCCTGCACCTGGCGCTGGGCATTGCCAGCGCGCTGTCCAGTTACCTGAACCTTGGCCTGCTCTGGTACTGGCTGGGCAAGACCGATGTCTACCAGCGTCGGCCGGGTTGGGGCGGCTATCTGGTACGCCTGCTGCTGGCCTGCGCGGCCATGGTCGGCGTACTGCTGGCCCTGCTGTACTGGCTGCCGGGCTTCTCGGCAATGGGTGCATGGGAGCGGATCGGCGCACTGGCACTGCTGGTCGGTGGCGGTGGCGCGACCTATGCGGTGGCCATGGTGGCGATGGGCTTCCGCCCGCGCGACCTGCGCGGGCATTGATCACGGCCCGTGGCGGCTATACTTCAGGGTTACACCATTGAAGCGGCGGCCCCGGTTGGGCCGGAACGAGAGTTGATGAGCAGGCTGTTCAGAAGCGTCGAGGGCGGGGAGCTGTTCCCCAACGGAAGCGTGGTCTGTATCGGTGCATTCGACGGCCTCCATCTGGGCCATCGTGCGCTGGTCCGCCACGCGGTTGCCCGCGCGCGCGCCTTGGGCGTGGCCGCGGTTGCCGTGGCGTTCGAGCCGTTGCCGCGTGAATTCTTCGCCCAGGGCACGCCGCCGCCGCGGCTGACCCTGGCGCGCAGCAAGGTCGAGATCCTGCGCGAGCTCGGCGTCGATGCGATCGGCCTGCTGCGTTTCGACGCAGCGATGGCGGCGATGCCGGCCGAGACGTTCGTGCGCCAGCTGCTGGTCAATCGCCTGAGTGCGCGTGAGGTCTGGATCGGTCCGGAGTTCTGTTTCGGCAACCGCCGTCGCGGCGACCTGGCCCTGCTGCAGAAGCTCGGCGCCGAGCTCGGTTTCAGCGCTGGCGAGATCGAAGCGGTCGACCTGCATGGCGAGCGCATTTCCAGCACCCGCATCCGCCAGCTGCTGCAGGACGGCGACTTCGCCCGTGCCGGCGACCTGCTTGGCCGCCCGTACGCGATCAGCGGCCGGGTGGTGCGTGGGCGCCAGCTTGGCCGTACGCTGGGTTTCCCTACCGCCAACCTGCGTTTCCCGAAGACCCCGGCGTTGTCGGGCATCTACGCAACCTGGGTGCACGGCGTGTTCGACCAGCCGTGGCCTTCGGTGTCCAGCTTCGGCACCCGGCCGACCGTGGATGGCGTGGAACCGTTGCTGGAAGCCCACCTGTTCGATTTCCAGGGCGATCTGTACGGGCGCCACATCGAAGTCGAATTCGTCGCCAAGCTGCGCGACGAAGAAAAATTCAATGATCTGGCGGCGCTGACCGACCAGATGCACCGTGACGCCGAACAGGCGCGCGCCATCCTTTCCGAACATAGATTGCGAGCCACTGCGTGAGCCAGGACTACAAGACCACCCTGAACCTGCCAGCCACCGAATTCCCGATGCGCGGCGACCTGCCCAAGCGCGAGCCGGGCATTCTGGCGCGGTGGGAAGAGCAGGGGCTCTACCAGCAGCTGCGCGACAACGCCGCCGGCCGTCCGCTGTTCGTGCTGCATGACGGCCCGCCGTACGCCAACGGCCGCATCCACCTCGGCCACGCGGTCAACAAGATCCTGAAGGACATCATCGTCAAGTCGCGCTACCTGGCCGGCTTCGATGCGCCCTACGTGCCGGGTTGGGACTGCCACGGCCTGCCGATCGAGATCGCGGTCGAGAAGAAGTGGGGCAAGGTCGGCACCAAGCTCGACGCCGTCGAGTTCCGGCAGAAGTGCCGTGAGTTCGCCGAAGAGCAGATCAACATCCAGCGCGTGGACTTCAAGCGCCTGGGCGTGACCGGTGACTGGGACAACCCGTACAAGACCCTGAGCTTCGACTTCGAAGCCAATGAAATCCGCGCGCTGGCCAAGGTCGTGGCCAATGGCCACCTGCTGCGTGGTGCGAAGCCGGTGTACTGGTGCTTCGACTGTGGCTCGGCGCTGGCCGAGGCCGAGATCGAGTACCAGGAAAAGGAATCGCCGGCGATCGACGTGGCCTACACCGCGCGCGACGCGCAGGCCATCGGCCAGGCGTTCGGCGTGAGCGTGCCGGCCGATGTCGAAGTGGCTGTGCCGATCTGGACCACCACGCCGTGGACGCTGCCGGCTTCGCTGGCCGTTTCGCTGGGCGCGGATATCCGCTACGTGCTGGCCGAAGGCCCGGCCAACAACGGCAAGCGCCGCTGGCTGGTGCTGGCTGCCGCCCTGGCCGAGCGCGCACTGCAGCGCTACGGCGTGGCAGCGGTGGTGCTGCACGGTGAGGCGGACGGTTCGGCGCTGGAAAACCAGCTGCTGGCGCACCCGTTCTACCCGGAGCGCGAGATCCTGGTGCTCAACGGCGAGCATGTGTCCGATGAGGACGGTACCGGTGCGGTGCACACCGCCCCCGGCCACGGCCAGGAAGATTACGTGGTCAGCCAGAAGTACGGCCTGCTGGACAAGTACAACGCCGGCCAGGTGACCCCGATCGACGGCCGTGGCGTGTACCTGGAATCGACCCCGCCGGCCGGTGACGTGGTGCTGGCCGGCCAGCACCTGTGGAAGGCTCAGGAGGCCATCGTCGGCGTGCTGCGCGACAACGGCGCGCTGCTGGCCTTCCACCCGATCCGCCACAGCTACCCGCATTGCTGGCGCCACAAGACGCCGGTGGTGTTCCGCGCCACCCCGCAGTGGTTCATCTCGATGGACAAGGCCAACCTGCGCAACGATGCGCTGGCCGCCATCGACAACGTGGGCTGGTTCCCGAGCTGGGGCAAGGCACGCATCCAGAGCATGGTCGATGGCCGCCCGGACTGGACCATCTCGCGCCAGCGCACCTGGGGCGTGCCGATCGCACTGTTCACTCATCGCCAGACTGGCGAGATCCACCCGCGTTCGGTGGAGCTGATGCAGCAGGTCGCCGACCGCGTCGAAGCCGAGGGCATCGACGTGTGGTATTCGCTGGATGCCGCCGAACTGCTGGGCGCTGAAGCGGCCGACTACGAGAAGGTCACCGACATCCTCGATGTCTGGTTCGACTCGGGCGTGACCCATGAAGGCGTGCTTGCGGCGCGTGGCTTCGGCAAACCGGCCGACCTGTACCTGGAAGGTTCCGACCAGCACCGCGGCTGGTTCCAGTCCTCGCTGCTGACCGGCGTGGCGATCGACAAACGCGCGCCGTACAAGCAGTGCCTGACCCACGGTTTCACCGTGGACGAGCACGGCCGCAAGATGTCCAAGTCGCTGGGCAACGGCATCGAGCCGCAGGACATCATGAACAAGCTGGGCGCGGACATCCTGCGCCTGTGGATCGCCTCGGCCGACTACAGCAACGAGATGTCGCTGTCGCAGGAAATCCTCAAGCGCAACGCCGACGCCTACCGCCGCCTGCGCAACACCGCGCGCTTCCTGCTCGGCAACCTGGACGGTTTCGATCCGGCCCAGCACCTGCAACCGCTGGACCAGATGGTCGCGCTGGACCGCTGGATCGTGCATCGCGCGTGGGAGCTGCAGGAGAAGATCAAGGGGGCCTACGACGGATACAACATGGCCGAGATCGTGCAGCTGCTGCTGAACTTCTGCAGCGTGGACCTGGGCTCGCTGTACCTGGACGTGACCAAGGATCGCCTGTACACGATGCCGACCGATTCCAGCGGTCGCCGTTCGGCACAGAGCGCGATGTACCACATCGCCGAAGCATTCACCCGCTGGGTCGCGCCGATCCTGACCTTCACCGCCGACGAGCTGTGGGGCTACCTGCCGGGCGAACGCGCCGAGCATGTGCTGTTCACCACCTGGTACGACGGCCTGGCGCCGCTGCCGGCCGATGCCCAGCTCAACGCCGCCGACTTCGACCAGCTGCTGGCCGTGCGCGAGCAGGTGGCCAAGGTGCTCGAGCCGATGCGTGCCAACGGCGCCATCGGTGCCGCGCTGGAAGCGGAGATCACCATCGCCGCCAGCGAAGAGCAGGCCGCGCGCTGGCAGCCGCTGGCCGATGAACTGCGTTTCCTGTTCATCAGCGGCGACGTGCAGGTGCGCCCGGCAACCACCGACGAGGTGTTCGTCAGTGCCCAGCCGACCACCAAGGCCAAGTGCGTGCGCTGCTGGCACCACCGCGCCGACGTCGGCAGCAACGCCGACCATCCGGAACTGTGCGGCCGCTGCGTGAGCAACATCACCGGCGCCGGTGAAGTGCGGAGCTGGTTCTGATGGCCGCGCCCCGTCCGCATCCGAACGCCCTGGTCTGGCTGCTGCTGTCGGCGGCCATCATCGGCCTGGACCAGTGGTCCAAGGCGTGGGTCCTGTCGAGCCTGCCGGAGTTCCAGCCGGTGGTGGTCATCGACGGCTTCTGGAACTGGTACCGCACCTACAACACCGGTGCGGCGTTCAGTTTCCTGAGCGACGCCGGTGGCTGGCAGAAGCACTTCTTCACCGTGCTGGCAATCGCCATCAGTGGCCTGATGGCCTGGTGGCTGCGCGGCACCGCCCGTGGCAACTGGAAGGCGGCGGTGCCGTATGCGCTGATCATCGGCGGCGCCATCGGAAACGTGATCGACCGCCAAGTGCACGGCCACGTGGTCGATTTCATCCAGTGGTACGTGGGCAGCTACACCTGGCCCTCGTTCAACATCGCCGATTCGGCCATCGTGGTCGGTGCCGTCGGCATCGCCCTGTTCGGCCTGTTCGACGGCAAGTCCGCCAAAAAGGCGGATAATGCCAATCCGAAACCGTAAGCCGGCCGCTGCCGGGAGACTGAACTGATGGATGTGCTGCTCGCCAACCCGCGTGGATTCTGTGCCGGCGTCGATCGTGCGATCGAGATCGTCAAGCGCGCGATCGAAACGCTGGGCGCGCCCATCTATGTCCGCCATGAGGTGGTGCACAACCGCTTCGTGGTCGATGACCTGAAGCAGCGCGGCGCGATCTTCGTCGAGGAACTGGATGAAGTGCCGGACAACAACACGGTCATCTTCAGTGCGCACGGCGTGTCCCAGGCCGTGCGCCAGGAAGCCGAACGCCGTGGTCTGAAGGTGTTCGACGCCACCTGCCCGCTGGTGACGAAGGTCCACTTCGAAGTTGCCCGCCACTGTCGTGCTGGCCGTGACGTGGTGCTGATCGGCCACGCCGGTCACCCCGAAGTGGAAGGCACCATGGGCCAGTGGAACCGCGAAGCCGGTACCGGCCAGATCTATCTGGTGGAAGACGTGGAGCAGGTTGCCACGCTGCAGATCAAGCAGCCGGAAAACTTCGCCTACACCACCCAGACCACGTTGTCGGTGGACGACACGCGCGGCATCATCGATGCGCTGCGCGAGCGCTTCCCGGCAATGCAAGGGCCGAAGAACGACGATATCTGCTACGCCACGCAGAACCGCCAGGATGCCGTGCGCGACCTGGCCAAGCGCTGCGATCTGGTGCTGGTGGTCGGTTCGCCGAACAGCTCCAACTCCAACCGCCTGAGTGAGCTGGCCCGCCGCGAAGGCGTGGAGTCGTACCTGATCGACGGTGCGCACGAGATCGACCCGGCGTGGGTGGTGGGCAAGCAGCACATCGGCGTGACCGCTGGTGCCTCGGCGCCGCAGGTGCTGGTCGATGGCGTGCTGGCGCGGCTGGCCGAGCTGGGTGCCAACGGCGTCGGTGAGCTGGATGGCGAGCCGGAATCGATGGTGTTCGCACTGCCGAAGGAACTGCGCCTGCGCCTGGTCGACTGACCGGGCCTGACTCTGGTGGGTGCGAACCTTGGTTCGCACTGCCGGATGGCGTTTTGCCACATCAGGCCGGAGCGCCACCGACCATGACCTTCGGCCATGGGGCCGCGCACTCGACAGGCCTAGCATCAAAGGTTCTACCGCTGCTGGAACCTGCCCGATGAAGACCCGTGCCCTGGTGATGTCCGTGCTGTTCGCGCTGGCCGCCACGCCTGCGCTGGCGCAGACCTCGCCACAGGCGAGCGCGGCGGCCCCCGGCCTGCTGCGCATCGATGTGGACGCGCGCGATCTGGCCCGGCGCATCTTCAAGGTGACTGCCACGGTGCCGGCCAAGCCCGGCCCGATGACCCTGCTGTACCCGCAGTGGATTCCAGGCAACCATTCGCCGACCGGCCCGATCGACAAGCTGGCCGGCCTGCGTGTGACTGCCAACGGCAAGCCGCTGGCCTGGCAGCGCGACCAGTTCAACGTCTATGCGTTCAAGGTGAACGTGCCCGAGGGCGTGAGCGAGATTGTCGCCCACTTCGATTTCCTGTCCTCGCAGGGCGGCAGCCAGGGCCGGGTGGTGATGACCCCGGAAATGCTCAACCTGCAGTGGAACGCCAACTCGCTGTATCCGGCCGGTGTCGATGCGCGGCAGCTGCAGGCGCAGGCCAGCGTGACCCTGCCCAAGGGCTGGTCGTTCGCCACCGCGTTGGAGACCGCGCGCCGCGACGGTGACACCGTGGTGTTCAAGCCGATCTCCTATGACCACCTGGTCGATTCGCCGCTGTTTGCCGGCGAGCACCACCAGCGCATCGACCTCGACCCCGGCGCGAAGGTGCCGGTGCATCTGAACGTGTTCGCCGACGACGCCAAGTCGCTGAAGCCGACCGACGAACAGATCAAGCTGCACCGCGCGCTGGTGCAGCAGGCCGACAAGCTCTATGGCGCGCGCCATTACAACCACTACGAGTTCCTGCTGGCGTTGACCGACCGCCTCGGCGGCATCGGTCTGGAACACCACCGTTCCAGCGAAAACAGCGCCGAGCCGGGCTACTTCACCGAGTGGGAAAAGAGCGCGTGGATGCGCGATCTGCTGCCGCACGAATACACCCACTCCTGGAACGGCAAGTACCGCCGCGGCGCGGACTTGGCCACTGCCAACTTCAACGTGCCGATGGGCGACAGCCTGCTGTGGGTGTATGAGGGGCAGACCCAGTTCTGGGGACAGGTGCTGGCCGCACGCTCGGGGCTGTGGTCAACCGACCAGGCACGCGACATGCTGGCCAACGTGGCCGCGACCTACGACCGTGGCCGTCCGGGCCTGGCCTGGCGCCCGCTGCAGGACACCACCAACGACCCGACCATTGCTCAGCGCCGTACGCTGCCTTATCGCAACTACCAGATGAGCGAGGACTACTACTCCGGCGGCCAGATGCTGTGGCTGGAAGTGGAGGGCAAGCTGCGCGAACTGAGTGGCAACCGGCGCAGCCTGGACGACTTCGCACGTGCGTTTTTCGGCGTCGGTAATGGCGATTGGGACGTCAATCCGTACACCTTCGATGATGTGGTCGCGACCTTGAACGGCATCGCGCCGTATGACTGGGCCACGTTCCTGCGCGGGCGCCTGGACGGCCATGGTTCGTTGACCGGCGGCCTCGAACTGGCGGGCTGGAAGCTGGTTTACCGCGATACCCCGAACGACGCCTACAAGGCGCAGGAAAAGCGTGCCAAGGCCGCGTTGCTGGCCTATTCGCTGGGTGCCACCGTGCTCGACAACGGCACGGTCGGTGACGTGATCTGGGACAGCCCGGCGTTCAACGCCGGTCTTGCACCCGGCATGAAGGTGATCGCGGTTGGTGGCCGCGAATACAGCAGCCAGCGCTTGAAGGATGCAGTGGCGGCCGCAGCAAAGGACAAGGCGCCGATCGTGTTGCTGGTGAAGCAGTTCGACCGTATCGAGAGCATGAACATCGACTACCACGGTGGCCTGCAGTACCCGGTGCTGGAGCGCATTGCCGGCAAGCCTGACCGCCTCGCAGAGCTGTGGAAGGCGCGATGAAACCGCGCGCCCGCGATGGTCTGATTCTGCTGATGGCAATCCTCGCCATCGTCGGGGCCTTCCTGCAGGGTGATGGGCGCTGGCTGCACTGGCTGGCCAAGCCGGCCACCACGCTGCTGATCGCTGCCATGGCCTGGCGCGTGCACGATCCCGCACAGCCGTTCTACCGCCGCGCGGTGCTGGCCGGCATGCTGCTCTCGTGCGTGGGCGACATTGCGCTGATGCTGCCGGTGGACGCGTTCGTGCCGGGCCTGGTCGCCTTCCTGCTGGCGCACGTCTGCTACATCGTCGCCTTCCGCGATGGCCTGCATGCAGGGCGTGGGCTGGTCGCCGCCGGTGTGCTGCTCGGTGCGTTCGCCGTGCTCAACGTGCTGGGCCTGTGGCCGCACCTGCCGGCGCCGATGCGCATTCCGGTACTGGCGTACGTGGTGGTGCTGGCGTCGATGGCGGTGCTGGCCCTGGCACGGCAGTGGCGCAGCCCGCAGCCCGATGCCGTGGAAGCCCGAAGCGCCCGCTGGGCCGCGGCAGGTGCATTGCTGTTCGTGGCCAGCGATTCACTGCTGGCCTGGGACCGCTTCGCCGGCGGCCTGCCGTTGGCCAGCCTGCTGGTGTTGTCCACGTACTACGGCGCGCAGTACGCCATCGCGCGCTCGGTGAAGTAGCAGAAAGGGGACGGAGGGGATTAAGTCGTATGTGGCATCAGGTCGTATGCGACTTAATCCCCTCCGTCCCCTTTTTTTGCGTCGGCTACCGGCGGCTCACATCGCGCAGGGCACCCTGCGTATCGAACTGCAGGCGCACCGATTCGCGGTCTCCGGCAACTTCATCCGGCAGCCACACCAACTTGCCGCTCTTGCGTACGATCACGTAGACGTGGCCGACTTCGGAGGCTGGGTTCTGCAATGCGTTGCGTTTTTCCTGCAGCGCCTGGGCTACGCGTGGCACCGCATCGAAATCGATGTTGGCCAATGGCACGCTGCTGCGCTGCAGGCTGATTGTGGGCGCGAACTGCTGCGGGTTGACCGGGTTGCCCTTGCGCCACTTGCCGAGTTCGAAATGGTAGCTGTCGACGTGGGTTGGCTGTTGGGGGTCGACCAGATCGAGGTTGATGCGCCCGTCGTCGTAGAAGTGGATGCTGTGGAACACGGTCAATCGCTGTCCGGCCAGCGCCGGCAGCTGCTCCAGCGCCTGGCGTGCGGCCTGCAGGTAGTCCGCATCGAACAGACGGTTGCTGCGTTCGGGAATGGAAATCGGCCGTGGATCGGGAATCGGCGCAAGTGATGCGGGATTCTCGCGCGACGGCTGCGTACCGGTGGGGGCTGGCAACCGGTCGCGCTGCACCGAATGGCCCAGCGTTTCGCCGATCGTCTGCAATCCGCCGCCAGCAACGGCCACGCCCGCCAGTACCAGCAGCACCAGCGAGAACACCAGTCGGGTGGAGGGAGGCTGTTTCATACCTCCTCCATGCGTACGTTTCCACGATCATCCGGGTCGTACAGCAGCGTCACGTGCTCGCGCGGGATGTTGGCCAGTTCGATCAGCGGGATGAAGCGACGCACGCTGGCCTGCCGCATAGCGCCTTCGCGGTCGGTGTACTCCAGCTGGAATTCCACCTGCGGCTGTTCGTTGAGATATGTGCCGGTCTGGCGCACCTTCAGCACCCTGGCCTCCACACCGATGCCACGGTACTTCAGCGCATCGCCACGTGCATCGGCGTGCAGCAGTCGGCCGAGCAGGCGCAGGCCCAGTGCGTAGCCGCACAGCACCAGCGGGCACACCAGCAACGGGTGGCCGAACGACAGGAAGGTCCAGCCCAGGCCTTCGCTCTGCAGCCGGTAGGTGAATACATAGGCACTGGCAACCACCACGATGGCGATGCCACCGCCGATCCCACGCCGCCACAGGCTGGCAACATCCAGCTCGGGATGGGCGCCGTCGAGCACCACGTTGGGGAATTCGCCTGGCGTGCGGCTCAGGCGTGCATCGAGGTGATTGCCGACGACGAAGCGCTGCAGCTGGGGTTTGCTGTCGACCACCAGCATCTGCTCGCTGATCGGCGTGCCGGACAGGTTCTGGAAGGCCAACTGCAGCTTCCACTGCGCGAAGCCACGCACATGCACGCCAGTCTGTTCGGCCTGCTTGATCAGTGTAGTGCGTGGCTCACCGTTGGCGAGGATCGAGCGCACCCGATGCAGGGCACGTGGTGGGCCGAGCAGCAGGTAGTGCAGGAAGGCGAGCAGCAGGACCAGCCACAAGGCCAGCGACAACGCCAGCAGCAGCACTGCCAGCCACGGTGCACTGCGATCAGCCAGCGCCACCGGCCATGACGTGCCGAAATAGAGGATGCAGGGAAAAGGCAACGCGAAGAACAGCAGGAACGCGCCCCAGAACCAGAGATAGGCCTTCATGGGGTGGAGGTGGCAGACCGGTGGAGCAGGGCGCGTAGGTTACTACGCTTCAGCGGAATTGCAGGGTCAGCAGATAGTATCGGCCGAGTGGGTCGTCCAGCCCCGGCATCTGTCCGCCGTTGCCGACCAGATAGTTCACCGGCTGCGTGTCGAGCACGTTGTGCACATCCACCGCGGCGACAATGCGGGGGCCCAGCCGGCGTGCGAGGTGCAGGTTCCAGCGAAGCTGCCGCGGGTTCATGCAGTGGCTCAGTTCGATCTGCTCCTGCGGGCACTCGGCACCGGGCAGCCACGCACGCGTGCGTCCGGTCTGGTTGCCACGCAGCGCGATATCCCAATTGCTGTTCTGCCATTGCACGTTCAGTACGGCGGCGATCTCCGGCGTCACATGGCCGCGCAGGTCCACCGCAGGCTCATGGTCGCGGCGCCGACGCAGTTCCTGCTGCTTCAATGCATCGAGCGAGAACAGCCACTGGCCGTTGCTGCCTGCATCGATACGGTACTCGCCGCGCAGCACCCAGTTGCGGGACGTGGTGCGCCCGATGTTGTCGAAGGACAGGCGCAGGCTGCGCAGCTGGCCGTCTTCGTCCAGCTGCCAGGTGCTGCGGTTCCAGACTGCGTCGGATGGCTGCAGGGCCAGGATCTCGTTGCGCAGCTCGACGATGTTGTGGGTCAGCGACAGTGAGAAGGTGTCGTTGGGTGTCCAGGTGGCGGCCAGCGAATGACTGCGCGAGCGCTCGGCTTTCAGCGCGTCGTTCTCCACCACCCCGGCGGTGACGCTGCAACGACCATCACTGATGGTCATCGCGCATTCCGGCAGCGCGCTGGAGGCGGGCAGCGTGATCGAGCCGAAGTAGCCGGGCGGTCGCCGCTGTTCAAACAGGCTGGGAGCGCGATAGCCGCGTCCACTGGCCAGCAGGAACGACCACTGCGGCGTCGGGCTCCAGCGCAGGCCGGCCCGGGGCGAGAACGCCATGAAACCGCCATCACGATCCCAGCGAGCGGCCAGATCCGCGCGCAGCGTGGGCGCAAGCGGCAGGCCGAGCTCGGCGTAGACGCCGCTGCTCTGCCGCGACAGGCGACGTTGCTGCTGTGGCAGCCCCAATGCGAGGTCACCCTGGCTGAGCAGCGCGTCGGGACGCGATGTCCAGCGCTCATGGCGCAGGTCGATGCCGGTGGCCAGCTGCGCAGGGCCACCGGGCAGCGGCATCAGTTCGCGCTGCATACCCCACCAGCCCTGCCATTGTTCGGTACTGCCGCGGTTGCGGATCGATGGGAACAATGTCTCTGCTTCGGCGGCAGGTGGTGCGTCGAAGCCGGGCAGGAACCGTCGCGACTGCGTGGCTTCCAGCAACCGGGTCGCACGTACGGTGCCTGCGGTGGACAGCGTGACTCCGCTGCGTTGGCCGCTGATTCCCGCTTCCCAGCTGCGCCGGCCCTGGTCGCGGCCGATGCCGAAGGTGACATCCGTATCGGTGGCGCGAACGCTGGGGCGCACATTGCCGGCTTCATGCATGACGCTGTTGAAGGTGATTCCGCGCGCGACCACGGCGATGGCGGTTGGACCCAGGTCGAAGCGCTGCCGGTTGTGGCTGGCGCGTGCTTCGACATAGGCATAGCGTCCTTCACCGCGTTCGTGCCGGTAATGCAGGTAGGCCGATGCGGTATCCGAGGCCGGTTGCAGCGAGCGCGGGCGGGCACTGTCGAACCAGCAGCCATCCTCGCGGCGCTTCAACGGGGGCTCGCAGCGCCGGGCCGGCACGTACCAGTTGCCGAAGATCGCGCCGATCGGATACAGCGAGGTTTCCGCATGCCAGTCGCGGCGATCACCGGCCACATGCTCGACACGATGCAGGTCAAGGCCCGCAAACCAGCGGTCGCCGTTCTCGCGCAGGCTACCGGTGGCTGCCTGCACCCGGTACTGCCCGGCATCGCCGCGGCTGCTGAGCCCGGTCTGCAGCATGGCTTCGGGACCATCGGCCTGATCGCGCAGGATGATGTTGACCACGCCGGACATCGCGTCGGCACCGTAGATGGCGGAGGCGCCACCGCGGACCAGTTCGATGCGATCGACGAAGCTCAGCGGAATACCGCCCAGGTCGGTCAGCCCGCCTTGTTCCAGCGACACCATTGGATAGCGGGGCAGGCGCCGGCCATTGACCAGGAACAGCGTCGCTCGCGGCCCCATGCCGTCGAGACTGGTTGTCGCGGCCGCTCCCACTGGCAGGTACTGCGAATCGCCGCTGCGCGAGGTGCTCATGGCCGGATGGCCGTTCATGCCCGGCAGGTGCCGCAACAGGTCGAACAGGTTGCCGTAGCCGCTGCGCAGGATGTCGTCGCGGTCGATGGTGGTGACCGGCAGCGTTGTCTGCACCGAGGTGCGCGGCAGGCGGCTGCCGGTGACGTGGATCGGTGCCAGTTCCACCTGCGGTGCTGCATCGGGCGCGTTGGGCACGGTGCGTATGGCGTGGGCCGCTGCCGGGGCTTTCGATACCTTGGCCGGTAGTTCGGCGTGAACGCGGCGGATGACAAAGGCGCCTGAGGATGTGCGCAGGATGTTCACCGGCAGGCCGCCGACCAGCTGTTTCAGCGCGGTTGCCGTATCACGCTGGCCATGGCTACCGTTGGTGCGCAGCCCCTCCAGCTCACGTGCATCGAACAGCAGGGCGGTACCGCTCTGCCGTGCCCATTGCTGCAACGCCGGGACCAATGGTCCGGCGCCCACATCGATCTCCAGCGTGCCGGCAGGCTCGCTGGCATCGGCCACCGGTAATGCCGCTATACCCACTGCCAGATAAAGCAAGGCGCGGAGCAGCCCCCACTGCAGCGCACCCGGACCTGCCTTCACTGCCGGCCTCCTCAGTACGTGCGGCGCAGTTCCAGCGCGCCATCCGGGCGCGTCTGGCCAGCAACGGACCAGCCCAGTTCCAGTGCGGACAGCAGCTCCTGTGCATCCCCCGCGCGGAACGTGCCACTTACCGCCAGATCGGCGATCTCCGGATCGGCGATCACCAGCGGCGTGCGGCCATAGCGGTTCATGCGCTCGACCACGATGGACAGTGGCGTGGCATCAAAGACCAGTTGCCCGTGCAGCCACCCTTCGGCGGCCGCGTTGGATGACAGCGCCGGGCCAGGCTGGATGCGCCCGGAGGGCAGCACCTGCAGCTGCTGGCCAGGTGCCAGCATGTGCTGGGCCCTGCCGCTGCTGACTTCCACTGCGCCCTCCAGCAGTGCGACCTCGACCAGGCCATCGTGCAGGCGCTCGACCTGGAAGGTGGTGCCGATGTCGCGGATCGTGCTGTTGCCAGCCTGCAGCCGCAGTGCCTTGCTCGATGGCGCCACCTGCAGCTGCAGGCGTCCGCGCTCCAGATCCAGTTCGCGATGTCGCCAGCCAAAGCTGGCGCGCAGCGTGGTGCCGGCATCAAGCGTGGCCACGCTGCCATCGGCCAGGGTCAACTGGCGCGGCAGGCGGGTGTCATTGGCGTATAACTGCGGTGTCGGATTGCCATCCACCGCAACCATCCAGCCGATGCCGATGGCCAGGCAGATGCCGGCGGCCGCGGCCAGGCCGGGCAGCAGGCGACGGCGGGCAGGTCGCGCGGCGCGCGCTGCGGCGGTCCGCAACCAGGGGTCGGTGGCCAGCCCTTCGCCCTGCTGGAACAGGGTCTCGGCCTGTACCCAGGCTTTGACATGGGCAGGGTCCTCAGCCAGCCAGTCTTCGAACGCTTCACGCTCGTCCGCTGTGCAGTCCGGGGCTTCCAGCCGCGCCACCCAGGTGCTGGCGCGTTCGAACATCGAGGCGTCTTCCATGTGCCGGTGGCGGCTCATTCAGCGTCCCTGTCGTTATGCAGTGGATCCGGCCCCAGTTCCTGGCGCAGGCCCTGCAGGGCGCGGGCAATATGTTTTTCCACGGTCTTGGCAGTGATTCCACAATGCCGCGCAATCTGTGTATAGCTCATGCCGGTGATCCGGTTGAGCAGGTACACCTCGCGCGCGCGCTCGGGCAGTTTGAACAGGGCCTGCCGGAGCAGGGAAAGCATCTGCCCGGACTCGGCCTGGCGCAATGGATCGGGCGAGGTACTGGAAGGCTCGTCGCTGCCATCGTGCTCGGCCAGCGGCAGGTGCGGCCGCGACTGCGGCGAACGGCCGCGGTCTGCCAGGCGGTTGCGGGCGATACGATACAGCAGCAGGCGCAGTTCGTCCGGGCCCTGCGCGCGATAGCGGATCAACCGCTCCATGCAGTCCTGTGCGATGTCCTCCGCATCTTCCGGCCCGACCCCTCGCGTGCGCAGGAACGCGCACAGCGGCGCGCGTTCTTCGCGTACGAACGCGATGAAGGCATCCGCAGGCGCGGGCAGCTGCGGCGCGCGATGGAGCAGGGGGGACGGGGTGGACAGGGCAGGCCTCGCGTGTCGGTGGCAGATGCGTCATCGAGTTTTACGCGACGATGACCGGATGGGGAAGAGTGTGCATCGATCGAATTCTCATTGTGAATATATTCATCTTTCGGCGCCGGATCCACTGGGGGAGATCGCCCCGCTGCGGCGTTGATCGTTCTACCCGCGTGTTGCGGGTGGAGAGAGAACACATGAAGTATTCGAAGTTGAGCCTGGCCCTGGCCGGGCTGATGGGTGTCGCCACCATGTCCGTGGCTGATGACGTCATGGCAATGAATTATCACGTGCTGGGCGATCGCATCTTCCTGAGTGGCGATGTGACCTACGCCGACGTGGTGTCCCTGCCGGCACTGCTGGCCAAAGCGCAGGCCGAAGGCCGGCCGATCCGCGAAGTGGTATTGCGCACCTCCAATGGTGGCGCGTTGATCGCCGGCGAGTGGCTGCAGGGAGTGATCCGCACCTCCGGCCTCAACACCATCGTGTCCGGCAACTGCATTTCATCCTGCTCGATCATGCAGTCCGGTGGTGTCGAGCGCTATGTGGCCGGCGACCTGCCGATCATCGACTCGGTGCAGATCCACGCGGCCAGCAGCGGTGGCAAGGTGATCTACACGCCGTCGCCGCGCATGACCCAGATCTACACCGGCAACTATGGCGGCGGCATGGATGCCGGCCTGCTGCACAAGGCCATGTATGAAGTGGTACAGCCGAACGGGCTGCTGGTGTTCCGCGATCCAGCCCGCAGCACGGGGGCCTCCATCACCTTTGATCCGGATGGCAGCGGCAGCAAGCTGGAATCATTCCCGGGCCAGGACATCTACAGCAACAGGATCATCACCGCCAACGGGTACCGCGATCCGGGCGACACGTTGAATGTGAGCGCGAACGTGAGCGGCGATATCAATCCAGGCTACCTGCGTACCGGACGCCAGCTGCAAGCCTTCGTCGATGATGATTTCGCGCGCTGGAATACCGACTGGCAATCCACCTACATCAACCTTGCGCAGAGCATCTACAACGCCTCGAGCCGCGGCCCGCAGGGCATCGGCCCGCTGTCGGTGCAGGGTTACCTGAATGACCCGGATATCCAGGACCTGCTGCTGTCCAAACTGCGTCTGGCGGATCTGGATGCCTCTACGCTGGACAACGCCATGGGTGTGATCCGCGTGACCAATGGCGCCACCTGGCGCACGTCCGCTACCACGGGTGCGGACTTCATGCTGGTGGACAACGGCACCATCGCCCTGGAAGGCGGTGCCCTGCGCGCCTCGGAAGTGCGCGTGCTCGGGGCTGGCATGCTGGTTGGCCACGGCGACGTTGCCGGCACGGCGATGGATCTCAATGCACTGGGCGAAGGCACTGGCCCTTCCTACCGTGAAGACGGCTTCAATCGCCTGCGCGTGTTCGGCACACTGATGCCGCGCGGTGGCGATCTGGTCACCCATGGCTACGTCAATATCATGCCGGGCGGCAAGGTGCTGTTCGATGTGACCGAGGGCGGCGGCACGGCAACAGGCCGCCTGCGCGTGGGCACCTTCTTCGATGATGAACAGACCGACGGCGCGCTGGTGATCTCCAAGGGCGCCTTCCTCGAACTGAACGTGGCACAGGGCTACTACGGCCAGGACTTCCGTCGCGATCTGGTGGAAGGACCGATCTACCAAGGTGGTTTCGAAGAAGCCGTGCGCTTGGGAGATACCGGCTATAGTGCCAGCATCACTGGTGGTGATGTGTTCCGCCCGCGCCACAACTCGCTGTTGAGCTTCAATGTGAAGCAGACCGCCGATGGTCTGTGGTTGACCGCCAACCCCGGCTTCGACCAGGTGGGGCTGTTCGCCAACGGCACTTCGGGCGATGGCCTGGGCCGCGCATTGGCAACCGCCTCCGATCGGCAGGACAAAGGCCTGAAGTCGCTGCTCGGTGCACTGCAGTTCGCTGATCGCGACGTAATCGCACAGCAGGCCGGAGTCCTGCGCGGTGATGCGCACGCCAGCCTGCGCCTGGCCGACACTGCGCTGGTGGGCAGCATCGGCAACGTCGTGCAGCAGCACCAGGCCGCGATGCGCAGCGGCGGGGACGCCGACGGCCTGGCTTCGCAGGCCGCGCAGTCGGTGTCGGCACAGCCGGGCATGCGCCACGGCAGCCTGTTCAACCAGCTCGCCATGCATCTGGTCGAGCCAGCGTCGGGCAGCGCTGCGGGCAGCGGTGATGCTGGACGCAACCATGGCATCTGGGCCCGCGGTTTCGCCAGCCATGGCCGCATCGATGCCGACGGTGGCGTGGCGGGGCTCAGCCACAACATCGGCGGCATCGTGATCGGTGCCGACACCCGCGTGGCCGATGACCGCGTTACCCTCGGCGTCAGCGTGGCAGCGGCCGACATGTCGACAAAGGCCAGTGACGGCTCCGGGTTCACCGGCGATGTGCGCGCGCTGGACGTGGGCGGCTACCTGGATGCGACCTACTCGCGGGGCTACCTGTCGGCAGCGGTGCGCTACACCGACCTGCGCCACGATACCCGCCGCAGCATCGGCGGTATCGATGGCCTGCAGCAGCCACTTCGCGCCAGGTACAGCAACGATGCGATCTCCGCACGGGTAGAGCACGCGTTCTCCTTCACCACCGGCAAGGGACTGGTGATCCAGCCGTTGCTGCCGGTGGTGGACTACGCGCGTACCTCGGCCACCCGCTTCAATGAAGGCCAGGGCGCGGGTGCCTTGGTGGGGCGCAGCGGCAGCCTGGAGAGCATCCGCGTGGGCGCGGGCCTGCAGCTGTTCAAGACCTTCGAGGGCAACAACGGCGAGCGCATCACGCCGCGCGCCCGCGTGGTCTGGCAGAAGGAACTGGGCGACTCGCAGGCCCGTTACAGCACCGGTTTCGCCGCTGCACCGGATCTGGTGTTCGGTGCCAGCAGCCAGGCCGTGGGCGAGCAGGTGCTGGCCTGGAACCTGGGTGTGACCAGCCGGGCCAGCGAGCGTCTCTCGATCATGGCCGATTATGTAGGCGAGCGCCGCGACGGGCAGATCCAGAATGGCGTGATGCTGGGGCTGGGCTACAAGTTCTAAGCGTTACACGGCACCGGCGATGTGGACATCGCCGGTGCCGTCCCCAGAAGGCGCGTTGCTGCGGTATGGTCGGCGTGGCATCCCACCCAGGCTCTTCCATGCAGATCGCCGTCTTCAGCGCCCGCCCTTACGATCGTCGTTTCCTTGAGGAAGCCAACCAGCGCGACGCCGCTGGAGAGGGCTTCGTGTTTGTCTACTTCGATGCGGCCTTGGATGTGCATACGGCTGCTCTGGCCCAGGATTGCGCGGCGGTCTGTGTGTTCGTCAATGATCGACTTGATGCACCGGCGCTGCACGCCCTGCATGCAGTGGGTGTGCGGGCAGTGCTGCTGCGCTGCGCGGGCTTCAATAATGTAGATCTTGCAGCGGCAAAGGCGCTTGGCCTGTTTGTTGCCCGCGTGCCGGCCTATTCGCCAGAAGCGGTGGCCGAGCATGCACTGGCACTGGTGATGACCCTCAACCGTCAGACCCACCGCGCCTACAACCGCGTGCGCGAGGGCAATTTCATGCTGGATGGCCTGCTTGGGCGCACCCTGCATGGCCGCACGGTCGGCATCGTCGGCACCGGCAAGATAGGCTTGGCCACCGCGCGCATTTTCAAGGGCATGGGCTGCACCGTGCTGGGACACGACCCGTATCCGTCGGCAGGCTTTGCGGATGTGGGCGAGATGGTGGGCATGGATGAACTGCTGGCCCGCGCAGACATTGTGTCGCTGCATTGCCCTTTGACACAGGACACCCAGCATCTGATCAACGACACCTCACTGGTGCGGATGAAGCCGGGCGCGATGCTGGTCAATACCTCGCGCGGCGGGCTGGTCGATACCCATGCGGTGATCCGCGCGCTGAAGTCGCGTCGGCTGGGTCATCTGGCCATCGATGTGTACGAGCAGGAGAGCGCGTTGTTCTTCCAGGACCTGTCCGGCGAGATCATCGACGATGAGGCCTTCCAGCGGTTGATGACCTTCCCGAACGTGCTGGTGACCGGCCATCAGGGCTTCTTCACCGTGGAGGCGCTGCAGGAGATCTCGGCGATCACGCTGGGGAATCTGCGGGATTTCGCGGCGGGGAGAGCGTGCGGGAACCGGGTAGCAGGCGGCTAGGCAATGCTGCGGACACGGACCCCGTCCAAGCGCTCATCAGGGGTATTTACTTTGGGTGAATATCGTATGAAGCTGTCGTGAAGGGAGGCTTTGCCTTCCGGTGGTACAGGGGGCGCAAGGGACGGCGCAGCTGCTTTCCGGCCGGAACATGACGCCAGCATACGTCGGTGGCTTGCCGGACGTCTGGTGATTGCCGACGCACTTGGACAAAGGGACGTTCCATGCGTATCTGGCAGTGGCAGGCGTTGTTGGTCGCGGCATTGGTCATGTCATCGGGGTGGAGCTGGGCGAGCAGCCCGGTCACGCCTCATACCGAGTACTACAAGAAGATCAAGAGTAGCGAGGGACTGGCGCCGCTGACGTCAAGTCTGTTCGGGGACAGCATCAGCCCCAGTTCGATGGCGACAGAGTTCGTCGTTACCGACATCGACCTTCCGGGAAACAACGCGCTGCCGGTGCGATTGCAGCGTCGCCTCGCTGTGCAGTCCTTCAAGGACCGGCAGCCATTGGGGGGATTCGGCAGCTGGGACATCGAAGTCCCTTTCATGCATGCGACCTTCGATTCCATCTGGAAATGGAACGAGTCGGGCAACGGCGCTACCCAGCGTTGCTCGCAGTCGTTCTACCCTAAGACACGTACCGGCGTAGGCACCTTCGAGATCTGGACCGGCGTGCAGGTACGTGTCCCCGACCAGGGCGAGCAGGAGATGCTGCTGATCGCCAACGCGTCCAACCCCAAGCCCACCAATGGCGAAACCTATCGTTGGGGTACTCGGGGCAACATGCGCCTCAGCTGCCTGGCATCGACGGCCAACGGTTATCCAGGGGAGGGCTTCCTGGGTGTGGACGCCTCGGGAAACCGGTACTTCTTTAATGTGGGCATTGAGCGAAAGGCCGGCTTCATGGAGCTGGGTCAAGGCGTCGGTTCGCAGCTGGTGCGCGTGCTGCTCATGGCCAGCCGGGTTGAAGATCGCCATGGCAACTGGGTCGCCTATGACTATTCGGGCGACAAGCTGGTTGGCATTCGCGGCAGTGATGGTCGCGCCATCTCCATCGCCTATGCCGGGGACCGCATTGCCAGCGCGACGGCCAATGGCCGGACCTGGAGCTACGAGTACAACGACGGCAACAACGCAATGGGGTTTGCGCGTTGGCCTGCACTGCGCGCTGTACAGCAGCCGGATGGCGCGCGATTCGGCTACGAATACAGTTGGCAGGACGGCGGATTCGGGGGGCTGAATCCGGAGTATCAGAGCTGGGACGGAGAGCCCAAGCTCTGTACCAAGCCCATGTTCGAGCAGTCTGCGTTTACCTTGATCGCGACCCATCCGTCGGGAACGCGTGGACAGTTCGAGTTCAAGTACCTGCGCCGCACTCGGGTGGGCGTAAAAAGTACGGCCTGTGCAGATATGGGGGGCGGACGCTACGCGCAGCGCGCATCCAATTCGTTCGACCTTTTTGCGATCACCAGCAAGACGCTGTCGGGTCCGGGACTGGGCAGCCTGACCTGGACATACGAGTCTGGTGGATACGACTCGGGCCTGGCGAACTCCGCGGTATCGACGATCGTAGAGCCGGATGGAACTCGTCGTCACAGTGTGTTTGGACGAAAGGTCGACGAGAACGAGGGGCAGTTGTTGCAGGAGGCGATTCGCGCGCCCAATGGCCAGATCGTCCAGGTCACCACCAACACCTACATGAGTTCGGCTGAGGTCCAAGGAGGGCCGTTCCCTGACAGCTATGGTTCGCTGACTGCGGCCGATGATCCCTTCGCCAACAAGATCCGCCCTGTGAAGCAGTCCGTCCTCAGCCAGGATGGCGTCAACTTCATCAACACGACCGATCAGTTCGATGCACATGTGCGGCCGGTCGTGCAGACCGAAAGCAATTCGCTGGGACGCGCGCGGACGCTGAGGACCACGTACTTCGACGATACCGGTCGCTGGATCCTCGGTCAGATCGCGCGCAGCACGCAGACCGTCGGTGGCGCTGAGATCGAGACCGAACGTACAGACTTCGACTCGTTGGCACGCCCGCAGCGGACCTATGCCTTCGGCGTGCTGCAGCAGACACTGGGGTATCACCCGGATGGCACGCTCGCCTCCGTGGCGGACGGCAAGGGCAATGCCATTGCGCTTGGCAGTTGGAAGCGGGGCCTGCCGCAGAGTGTTGCCTTCCCCGACGGCAGCAGTGCCTCGCTGCAGGTCGATGACAACGGCTGGGTGCGCACGGCGGTGGAGCCCAATGGGGCCAGCCGGAGTTTCGATTACGACGGGATGGGACGGATCGTACAGGCGACCCAGGCTGCCAATGACAGCGTTGCCTGGAATCCTTCAACTACCCGGTTCTTCCAGGTGCCTGGCGCGGAGATCGGGCTGGAAGCAGGACACTGGAAACGCGAGTCCAGTACCGGCAATGCACGCGCGGTAACGTACTACGACGGGCTGTGGCGACCGGTGCTGGAAGAGTCGTTCGACGCCGCGGACCGCGGCGGTACCCTGCGCCAGACAGTGACCCGCTATGACAGCAATGGGCGGCCGATCTTCACCTCCTATCCCACGCGCGCGGCATCCGACTTCCGTTCGGCGCTGCCCGGCACCTACACCGGTTATGACGCACTTGGTCGCCCTGTCCGCAGTGAGCAGGACAGCGAGCTCGGCCGCCTGGTCACCACGACGGAGCAGCTTGGCGGAGGCAGCGTAAGGGTGACCAATCCGCGCGGCATTGCCACCACCACCGACTATCTGATGTATGGCAAGCCTGCCCAGGACACGCCCATCCGGATTCTCCACGCCGAGGGCGTGGTGACGGAAATCCAGCGTGACACGCTGGGCAAGCCGCTGTCGATCCTGCGGCGCAATGGCGATGGCAGCATCAGCGTGCGTCGACAGTATGTCTATGACGGCGCCCAGCGGCTGTGCAAGAGCATGGAGCCCGAGACCGGTGCAACCGGCATGGGCTACGACGCGGCAGGCAATCTGCTGTGGTCTGCCTCGGGCCTGGCGCTGCTGGGCCCCCAATGCGAGAGCGAAGGCGCCTATGCGTCACCTTCGCGGGCTGACCGGGGCTACGACAGCATGAACCGCCTGGTGACGCTGCGCTTCTCCGATGGCCAGGGTGATCAGGACTGGAGTTATTGGCCGGGTGGGAAAGTGAAGCGCGTGCAGACCCGCAACAACGGTGCTAGCACCATCAATGAGTACAGCTACAACCTGCGCGGGCTGCCCACCTCCGAGAGCGTGCTGTATGACGGCGGCGAAGTATGGGCACTGGGCTACGGCTACGATGCGAACGGTGCCCTGGCCACCCATGTGCAGCCGTCTGGCCTGACGATCAGCTACAGCCCGAATGCGCTGGGGCAACCAACACGGGCCGGAACCTACGCCACCAACGTGCGCTACTACGCGAACGGTGGCATGAGCGGCTTCACCTATGGCAACGGCGTCGCCCATCAGATGACGCAGAATGCGCGCGGCCTCCCCGACAGGAGCACGGATAGCAGCGCGGGCGGCAAGGTCATCGATGATGGCTACGATTACGATGCCAATGGCAATGTGGCGGCCATCAGCGACGGCTTGCCAGCAGCTCCGGGAAACCGCGACATGCGCTACGACGGCCTGGATCGTCTGACCGCCGTGACAGCTGCCAGCTTCGGGAACGCAAGCTATGCCTACAATGTTCTGGACAACATCGTCGCCGCCAATGTGGGCGCAAGGCGGCAGGCCTTCGAGTACGACTTCAACAATCGGTTGACGAACGTGCGGGATGTCGCCAGTGGTGCGACCGTGACCGGGCTCGGGTATGACGCACAGGGCAACCTGAAGGTGCGCAATGGCGTGGCGTTCCGTTTCGACTACGGCAATCGCCTGCGTGAGGTCGATGGCAAGGAGGCCTATCAGTACGACGCGCATGGACGCCGCACCCTGGCCAGTGCGCCCAATGGCAACATCCGCTCGTTCTATGGACAGGATGGCGTGCTGCGCTACCAGCACGATCAGCGCCAGGCCAAGGGATTTGACTATGTCCAGCTCAACGGCAGCCTAGTTGCCAAGCGTGCGGTGGATATTGCTCCTGCGGCACTGGTGGTGACTGTTCCGGGATATAGCGGGAACGGTGCGTTTGCGGTGCAGTGGACTGCCGTCGCAGGTGCACAGCGCTACGAAGTACAGGAGTCAGTGACGGGAGCGTGGCAGACCGTCTACCAGGGAGCGGCGTTGACAGTTGCGTTGACCGGGCGCAGCTCCGGCGCGTATCGCTACCGTGGGCGTGCCTGCAATGGCACTGTCTGCGGCGCGTGGGGCGTGGAAGCCTCCATCCAGGTGGAGCTTGCGCCCACGGCCGCACCCGTGATCACGGCGCCAGGACAAGGCATCAATGGAACTTACTCGCTGAGCTGGTCGGTGGTGCAGGGTACAGCGCGCTATGTGCTTGAAGAGGCCGTGGGCGCTGGCTGGAACGTGGCCTTTGATGGTTCTGGCCGCACCTATCAAGCAACCGGCAAGGCTGCGGGCGCCTATCGCTATCGGGTCAAAGCGTGCAATCCACAGGGGTGCGGCGCCTACTCGGTCGAAGCGACGATTACGGCGCTGTACGCGCCTTCCATGCCGACGTTGTCAGTACCTGCTGCAAGCTACAACGGCAGCTATATCCTCTCGCTGTCGAGCGTGGCCCAGGCCAGCAGCTACCGCATCGAAGAGCAGTTCAATGGAGGGGCATGGACTGAGATCAACCGGATCAGCGGCAGTCAGCTGGCCATCAGCGGGCGAATTGCCGGCAGTTATGTCTACCGCGCCTTCGCATGCAATGACGCGGGATGCAGTGCGGCGAGTTCCACAGGTGCCATCCTGGTGACATTGCCGCCTGTCCAGGCGACAGGGATCAACCTCGGCGGTACAAGCTACAGCTCCACCGTGAGCATGGGGTGGGCGGCGATTCCTGCTGCAACACGCTATCAGCTGATGGAACAACTCAATGGCGGCGGCTTCGGCCTCGCGCAGGAGGACGGCGCGACCTCGGTGGCCCGTGGTGGTCGCTGGCCCGGCCAGTGGGACTACCAGGTGCGCGGTTGCAACGTTGCCGGCTGCGGCCCGTGGTCAGCAGTCGCGGGCGTGCGCGTGATTGGGCCTCCGGCCACCCCCGTTCTGCGCGTGTCCGATGGGGTGGGAATCGGCGCGGCGTACTCGATCTCCCTGTTGGAAGTGGCAGACGCGACGCGCTATGAAATCGATGAAAGCACTGACGGCGCCAACTGGTCGCTGATTGCAGGGGACCGGACGGTTTCCCTGACCAAGGGCGCTGGCGGCAACTTCTATTACCGCGGGCGTGCCTGCAATCCGGCGGGTTGCAGCGCCAGTACTGCTGCTGGCTTGGTTGCGATTTCCAGTGCACCGCCGGTGCCGACGGGTGTGAAGATCCTGAAGAGCGGCCCCAACATCTGTTCGGTCATCTGGAACGCGTCGCCAGGTGCCACCTACTACAACATGCGTTCAAGCAGTGGGGGCGCGACCTATAGGGCGGAAGGCATCGGGTATGACCTCGATACGCGCTGCCAGGGTGGCTACAAGGTGCGTGCCTGCAATGCGCAGGCGTGCTCGGCCTGGTCGAACTGAGGTGGGTGCCATGAATGCAGGAATGAAGACGCTGCTGGTTCGAGCCGCTGCCGGTGCTGCACTGATTCTGTGTGGGCTGTTCAATCAGGCTGCTGCGGAGACGATTACCTACATCCATACCGATGCGTTGGGGTCGCCGGTTGCTGAGACTGACGCGGCCGGCAACGTGATCCGTCGGACTGTCTATGAGCCGTATGGAGCGGTGGTCGGAACGCCGGTTGCTGACGGACCTGGTTATACCGGTCATGTAAGTGATGCCTCGACGGGCTTGAGCTACATGCAGCAGCGGTACATGGATCCGGGGCTGGGTATGTTTCTGAGTGTGGATCCTGTATCGCCTATAGGCGATTCAGTGGGCGCATTCGGACGCTACAGGTATGCCAACTCGAATCCCTATCGCTACTTTGATCCCGATGGCCGGAGAGCGTGTGGCAAAGACACAGGCTGCCAGTTGGAGCAGGGGGCGCTTGGCGGTTTCTCTGGAGTGGGCAGGTCAACAGCGGGAGCGAGAAGCACTTCTATCGGCGGGCAGCGTCTCGTTGCCAATGAGACGATCAACCGTTCCGCAGGCGCCAATGGGACCAGCGAACTTGTCCGGAATTGGAGCCTGTCTCAGGTTTCGCCGAGAGGTGGCGCGATAGTGCAAGACATTTCAGTTACTGTTGAGGCGTATGACAGGGCAGGGAAGCGCATCGTAGGTCTTCCATCCACTCGCTACTGGGAGGCTTGGACGGTATCCCCGGGGAGTTCGGTCCCTACGCCCTATGGGCAGGATACATTCAAGGTCAACAGCCTTCCGCGCGAATGGCATAGGGGAAAGGTGACCTGGTCTGGGAGTGCGAGGTTCTATGAGGGTTTGAGTTTGCCTTCTTCCTTTGTGCCGGGTGGAGTGCGGTCTGCAGGAGTGCTTCCTTCAACATCAGTTGATCCGGAATTGAGTACATCCTCAGCAACACCTTCGGTGGACGTTAGATTTCAAGTGGAATGGCCTTGATGCATTCTTCGAGCATTGGAGGAATATATGGGAGTGTTTGCACTTTTTTTTGTTCTCAGTTTTGCCTTTGCAGGAGGTGAAGAGGACGTTAACCGAAGTATCACTTCATCAGTTCATGAGATAAAGGCGCAACCTACCGCCGATGGAAGGGCTCTGGGCATGATCGCCTTGTTCGAACGTCTTTCGGGTCTCGGGAAGGACAAGGTTAGTGAAGTCAACAACTCGACAGTGCACGAGATCGCTTCACTTCTAGATGTTGATGGCGATGTGGGGCGGTTTTACGCATCCAAGGCATTGGCAGTGCTTGGATGCCGTTCTCGAGTGGCGCTGCCACTTCTCCATGACGCAATTAAAAAGACAGAGCCCATTGAGTCCAACTTGGGACCAATGGTCCTTGCGCCAGCAGTAAGCCCTCGCGAAGAGATTGAAAAGGCGATCAAAGCTATAGAGGGGACATCGACGTGCGAATTGCCGCCGGAGTCGTAGGTTCACTCTCCTGCAGGCTGGAGAAGTGAAGTGGATGGGAAGTGTGACTCAATGGCTGCGGACGTTCTAAGAGGCCGGTAGGCAATTGAGGCTCCCGTCGGGTAATTGACCACAGCGACAAGCTGCTACTACAATGGTGAGCTAGGCCGGAATAGCTCAGTTGGTAGAGCGGCGCATTCGTAATGCGTAGGTCGCAGGTTCGACTCCTGTTTCCGGCACCAGTTGCATGAAAAGCCCCGGCCTTGGTCGGGGCTTTTTGTTTGTGCCCACGGGCAATGGCCGGTCGGCAGCTTCACCCATGGAAACACACCTTCATTGGCGCTTCACCATCACCGCATCCCGCGCCAACCACCACGCGAGCTGCCGCAGGTACCCGCCCACCGCACCGGCCATTACACCCAGCAGCAACCGCCGCAACACACGCGCAGATCGCAGGCCAGCCTCCCGCAACCAAGGCAGCATCGCCATCACCTGTGCACCCAGCAACAGCGCCAGCACATCCAGCCCCAGCGCATCCATCACCGGCAACAACGGCAGCAGATCCGGATTGCAGGCCAATACGATCACCAGCAGGGTACCGAGCACAGCCATCACGCGGCGCCCAGCGGGCAGGGTGGTCCAGTGCAGCAGTCTGGCAATCAGGCGCAATGGCGTTCCTTGTGTCATGGGCGTGAGCCCTCACCAGAGCGCAAGCGCACCGGCTGCCGCAGCACGGTCTTCAACCGAGCAGCTTCGGTCCTGCGCGGGTCGCTCAGGTAGATCTCGTGATGGGGGCCGGCAAAGGCATATCCCAGTGCAGGCATCAGCTCGTCATGAAGATGCGCCAGGATCGGCCCCTCGTCGTCGTAGGCACCCACATGCAGGGTCTGCAGGCAGAGACCTTCCTCGAGCGTTTCATGGCGAAGGCTGGCCGGCGCCTCACCCAGCTTCTTCCGCGCCTTGCCGAGGGCCGCTTCCAGCTGTGCTGGACTGATCCCTTCCGGCGTACGGATCATCACCGTCCACACCCACTCATCCTTGCGGCGTGCCACGAAACTGGCGGGATCCTCAGCCGTCCACAGCGCTTCCAAGGGCGGCACCACGTAGTCCTGTCCGTCGGCTTTCAATGCGAACTTCAGCGCATAGCTCACCGTGTACAGCCACTGCACCGCCTGCAGGTAGGCCGGGGCGGTGTTCGGGTCGCCGTGGCCGTCGACCATCAGGTAGGGCAGCGGCGGTACGTTCACCGTCACGAACCGGCCCGCCGGGGGCTGGTACAGCGCGCGATCGCGTCGCTTGAAGTCGATCTTGTCCATGGGCCTTCCTCCTGCGTGGAGCATCCCATGTCCATGCCCCGGCAAGCATGCCTGAACAGGTTCAGTCGACTTTGCCGAACCCGGTCGGAGCCCCCGCCATCGCCCGATGCCAGGATGCTGCGCTCGGGCGTTCTGCCCGCCATGCCGCGCAGTGCGACAACGTGTCGCAGTCAGAATCAGGCCTTTCCTGCGCTCGATCATTGTCAATGCCTTTCTTAAATGGTGCGTGACGGCCTAAAATTGAAAGGCTGACTCGACCCCACCTCCCTGCCTGTCTTCCGGACAGGTGGGACCGGCTTTGGCCGGAACAGGCAGGACGGGGAACGGCATTCCCTCGCAATTGGATCGACCGATGATTCCGTTGAAAACCCTTGGGCGCTGGTTGCGCCCGGGCCTGCTGCTGTCGTTGCTGGTGATGCTCACCGGCTGCGATGCCGTGGCCATCCTCAGTCCGAAGGGCCAGATCGGCCAGGATGAGAAGACCCTGCTGATCACGGCTACCGTGCTCATGCTGCTGGTCGTCATCCCGGTCATCATCATGACCCTGACCTTCGCGTGGAAGTATCGCGCCTCCAACACCAAGGCCCGCTACGAGCCGAAGTGGTCCCACTCGACGGCGATCGAGGTGGTGGTGTGGTCCATTCCCTGCATGATCGTGCTGGTGCTGGCGGTCCTGACCTGGCGTTCGTCGCACGCGCTGGACCCGTACAAGCCGCTGGAATCGGACGTCAAGCCGGTCACCATCGAGGCGATCTCGCTGGACTGGAAGTGGCTGTTCATCTATCCGGAAGAGAAGGTGGCGGTCGTCAACGAAATCAAGTTCCCGGTCAACACGCCGCTGAACTTCAAGATCACGTCCGATACGGTGATGAATGCCTTCTTCATCCCGCACCTGGGCAGCATGATCTACTCGATGGCTGCGATGGAGACCAAGCTCCATCTGATCGCCAACGAGACCGGTGAATTCCCGGGCATGTCCTCGCACTACAGCGGCGCGGGCTTCGCCAAGATGCATTTCACCGCCTACTCGGTCACCGATGCCGAATACCGCCAGTGGCTGGACCAGGTCCGCGCCGGCGATCAGACCCTGGACAAGGCTTCGTTCAAGGCCCTGGGTGATGCGCGCAACGCCGAGTGGTATCCGGTCACCTACTTCGGCAAGACCGAAGAAGGCCTGTTCGACTGGGTCCTCGCCAAGCACATGGGCGACAACAAGCATTACGGCATGAAGCACTCGCACACCGGTGCCGCCGCTGCCGATGCCGCCAGCCATGAAGCGCACGAGGGCCATGCCCCCAGTGATGCACATGATTCCAAGGAATCGGGTGAAAACCTGGATGCCAACGAACACGAACACGCAGGCCATGCCGGCCACGCGGGCTCGGGAGAATGAACATGTTGGGAAAACTCTCTATTGAGTCGATCCCCCACGATCCGATCGTCCTGACGACGTTGATCGGCGCAGTACTGGGTGGCCTGGGCGTGATGGCCCTGATCACCAAGTTCAAGCTGTGGGGCTATCTGTGGAAGGAGTGGTTCACCTCGGTGGATCACAAGAAGATCGGCGTGATGTACCTCATCGTCGCCTTCGTCATGCTGCTGCGCGGTTTCTCCGACGCGATCATGATGCGTACCCAGCAGGCGCTTGCCGTCGGCGGGTCCGAGGGTTACCTGCCGCCGCACCACTACGACCAGATCTTCACCGCCCACGGCGTGATCATGATCTTCTTCGTGGCGATGCCGCTGATCACCGGCCTGATGAACCTGGCCGTGCCGCTGCAGATCGGTGCGCGCGACGTCGCGTTCCCGTTCGTCAACTCGCTCAGCTTCTGGCTGTTCGTGTCCGGCGCGGTGCTGATCATGCTGTCGCTGTGGATCGGTGAGTTCGCTGCCACCGGCTGGCTGGCGTTCCCGCCACTGTCGGGCATCGAATACAGTCCAAGCGTAGGCATGGACTACTACATCTGGGGGCTACAGGTCGCAGGCCTGGGTACCACGCTGAGCGGTATCAACTTCTTCATCACCATCCTGAAGATGCGTACCCCCAGCATGAAGCTGATGCAGATGCCGGTGTTCACCTGGACTGCCCTGGTGACCAACGTGCTGATCGTCGCTGCCTTCCCGGTGCTGACCATCACCCTGGTGCTGCTGACCCTGGACCGTTACCTGGGTACGCACTTCTTCACCAATGACGGTGGCGGCAACGCCATGCTGTACATCAACCTGATCTGGATCTGGGGTCACCCGGAAGTCTATATCCTGGTGCTGCCGGCCTTCGGTGTGTTCTCCGAAGTCATCGCGACCTTCTCGCGCAAGGCGCTGTTCGGCTACAAGGGCATGGTCTACGCCACCGCCTGCATCGGCGTGCTGTCGTTCATCGTGTGGCTGCACCACTTCTTCACCATGGGTTCGGGTGCCAACGTCAATGCCTTCTTCGGCATCACGACGATGATCATTTCGATCCCGACCGGCGTGAAGATCTTCAACTGGCTGTTCACCATGTTCCGCGGTCGCGTGCAGTTCACCACGCCCGTGCTGTGGACCATCGGCTTCATGGTCACCTTCACCATCGGCGGCATGACCGGCGTGATGCTGGCGATCCCGGCCATCGACTTCGTGCTGCACAACAGCCTGTTCCTGATCGCCCACTTCCACAACGTCATCATCGGCGGCGTGGTGTTCGGCATGTTCGCCGGCATCACCTACTGGTGGCCGAAGATGTTCGGCTTCCGCCTCAATGAGTTCTGGGGCAAGTGCGCGTTCTGGTGCTGGTTCATCGGCTTCTACGTGACCTTCATGCCGATGTACGTGCTGGGCTTCATGGGCATGACCCGTCGTCTGCAGAGCACGGTCAACCCGGCCTACGAGCCGCTGCTGCTGGTGGCTGCCGCAGGTGCCTTCATCGTGGGTGCCGGCATCCTGTGCCAGATCATCCAGGTGGCCGTGTCGATCCGCGACCGCAAGAAGACCGCCGACCTGACCGGCGACCCGTGGGATGCCCGTACGCTGGAGTGGGAAACCTCTTCGCCGCCGGCCTTCTACAACTTCGGCAGCCTGCCGGAAGTCACCGAGCTGGACGATTTCTGGGAGCGCAAGCAGCGTGGTGAAGCCTGGCCGAAGCCGGCCAAGTACACCGACATCCACATGCCGCGCAACACCGGCACTGGCGTTGTCATCGGTGCCTTCAGCCTGGTGTTCGGCTTCGCGATGATCTGGCACATCTGGTGGCTGGCCATCGTCGGCTTCGTCGGCATGATCGCCACGTTCATCTACCGCACCTTCGACCAGGACGTGGACTACTGGGTCCCGGCCGCCGAGGTGGAACGCATCGAGAACGAACACCGCAAGCACCTGGAATCCCAGGGCCTGGTGAAGTCGGAGCTGAAGGCATGAGCACCAATACCTCGACCCTGAGCCACGGGCACGCCGCGCAAGCGGCGGCCCATGGCCATGACGACCACGAGCACCACGACACCGGCGGCAACACCGTCTTCGGTTTCTGGGTGTACCTGATGAGCGACTGCCTCATCTTCGCCTCGCTGTTCGCCACCTACGTGGTGCTGGCCGGCGGCACCGATGGCGGCCCCACCGCGAAGGACCTGTTCGAACTGCCGTTCGTGGCATGGGAAACCGCGCTGCTGCTGACCTCCTCGCTGACCTTCGGCCTGGGCATGATTGCCATGCACCGCAAGCAGATGGGGCAGATGTACCTGTGGCTGGGCATCACCTGGCTGCTGGGCTTCGGCTTCATGTGCATGGAAGTGTGGGAATTCCAGCACCTGATCCATCAGGGCTATGGTCCGGACCGTAGTGCCTTCCTGTCGGCGTTCTTCGCCCTGGTCGGTACCCACGGTCTGCACGTCAGCGCCGGCCTGCTGTGGCTGCTGGTGATGTTCGTGCAGCTGAAGAAGTACGGCCTGACCCCGACCAACAAGACCCGCATGGCGTGCCTGAGCCTGTTCTGGCACTTCCTGGACCTGATCTGGATCGGCGTGTTCTCCGTCGTCTACCTCAATGGAGCGCTGTAATGGCACATGACAACCATGCACACGACCATGCCGCCGGCGGCGAAAGCCATGGCAGCGTGAAGTCGTACCTGATCGGCTTCGTGCTGGCGGTGGTGCTGACCGTCATCCCGTTCTGGATGGTGATGTCGGGCGACTTCTCGCGCACCGTCAACGGTGTGGTGATCGCGATCACCGCGGTACTGCAGATGCTGGTCCACCTGGTGTTCTTCCTGCACCTGGACCGCTCTTCGGAAAGCCGCTGGAACGTCAACGCTGCCGCCTTCACCGTGGTGGTGATCGGCATCATCGTGGTCGGTACCCTGTGGGTCATGCACAACATGAACGTGCACATGATGCACTGACGTCTTCGCGACGTTGCCACGCAGAAAGGCCGCCCTCGGGCGGCCTTTCTGTTTACTGGTAGCGCCGGGTGATGCCCGGCGACGCATCAATGCCTCCGGGCATGGCAGGTGTGTGGTGGTAGTGCCGGCCGCTGGCCGGCAATGGCGGGAAGCCGGCCAGCGGCCGGCACTACCCGTAGATCCACGGCATGCGTGGATGAACCGCCGGGTCAACCCACCCGGCGCAGGAACTCGTCTGCTTCCATCGGCCGGCCCAAGTGGTAGCCCTGCAATTGGTCACAGCCCAGTTCGCTCAGGTACTCACGCTGTGCCTGCGTCTCCACGCCTTCGGCCACCACCTGCAACTGCAGGGTGCGGCCCAGCGCGATGATCGACGACACGATGGCGGCGTCCTCGTCGTTGCGCTCCAGGTCGTGCACGAACGCGCGGTCGATCTTGAGTTCGGTGGCCGGCATCCGCTTCAGGTACAGCAGGCTGGAGTAGCCGGTGCCGAAATCGTCGATGGCGATATGCACGCCCATCGCGGTCAGGTCGTTGAGGATCGCCAGGCTGGCGTCGACATCCTTCATCGCCGTGGTCTCGGTGATTTCCAGGGTCAGCCGCGCCGGTTCGATCCGGTGCCGCTGCAGCACCTCGCGCACGCTGTCCAGCAGCGCCGGCGAGGCGAACTGCAGCGGCGACAGGTTCACCGCCATCGACCATTCCGTATGCCCGGCCTCGTGCCAGGCGCGCAGCTGCGCACAGGCGCGGTCCAGCACCCAGTCGCCGATCGGCAGGATCAGGCCGCTGCGCTCGGCGATGGGAATGAACACATCCGGCGCCAGAAGGCCCAGTTCCGGGTGCTGCCAGCGCAGCAGCGCCTCGGCGCCGGTAGCCGGTGCGCCAGCGGCCGGGAACTTCGGCTGGTAGTGCAGCAGCAGCTCGTCACGCGCGATCGCCTTGCGCAGGTCCTGCAGCAGGCGCAGCTGGCGGTTGGCGCTGAGCTGCATCGACGGAGTGAAGAAGGTATAGCCGTTACGGCCGGTTTCCTTGGTGTGGTACATCGCCGCATCGGCGTGCGCCATCAGTTCGCGTTCGTTGCTGGCGTCATCCGGGTACAGGGCGATGCCGAGGCTGGCGCTGACCTGCAGTTCGGCCGCATCCAGCGTGAACGGCTCGCCGGCGGCGGCGATGATGCGTTCGGCTACCACCACCGCGTCGTCCGGAATGTCGATGGCCAGCACGATCACGAACTCGTCGCCGCCAAGGCGGGCGAAGGTGTCCTGCGGCCGCAGCAGGCCGCCGATGCGCTGTGCCACGGCTACCAGCAGGCGGTCGCCCAATTGGTGGCCGTAAGCATCGTTGACCGCCTTGAAACCGTCCAGGTCGCAGAACATCACCGCCACCGCGCGGCCACGACGGCGCGCCTTCTCGATAGCCTGCTCGATGCGGTCCTGCAGCAGCATGCGATTCGGCAGCTGGGTCAACGGGTCATGCAGGGCGGCCTGGATCAGTTTGTCGTTGGCGTGCGCCAGCGAATCGGCCAGCAGGCCGGTGCGCACGCGCATCTGCCGGTCGAACAGCGAGGCGACCAGGGCGATGCCCAGCGTGGCCACGGTGGTGACGATCACCAGCACCGCCAGCCAGCGGGTGTCGATGCCGCCACTGCCGACCGCGCCGCAGATGCTGCCTTCAGGGAAACGTGCGGCGGCCATGCCGGTGTAATGCATGCCGACGATGGCGAGCCCCATCACCAGCGAGGCCAGGGCGCGCAGGCGCAGCGTGTTGCGCTGCTCGGCCCGCAGCCGGAAGGCGATCCACAGCGCCGCACCTGCGGCACCGATGGCTACCGCAATGGAGGCGGCGAACCAGCCTGGGTGATAGTCGATACCCGGCTGCATGCGCATCGCGGCCATGCCCAGGTAGTGCATGGTGGCGATGCCCAGCCCCATCAGCACCGCCCCGGCCAGCAACCGTCGCCAGGGCAGGCTGGGCCGCGACACCAGCCACAGTGCATAGGCCGAAGCACCGATCGACACCGCCAGCGAGTACAGGGTGATGCCGAGGTCGTAGCCGACCGGGATCGGCAGGTCGAAGGCGAGCATGCCGATGAAGTGCATCGACCAGATGCCCAGGCCCATCGCCGCCGCGCCACCGGCCAGCCACCAGCGCGCCACGCGGCCTTCGGCCGTGGCCAGCCGGCCGGCCATGTCCAGCGCCGTGTACGAAGCAAGAATGGCCACCAGCAGGGAGATGGTGACCAGGCTCTGACTGTAACTGCCAGTCATTTCGGATCCAGTGGGGGAGGGAGGGGCGCCCGCAAGGCGCACGCCCGCGACCCCTATCGGCGCAGGTGGGCGGGACTTGAGCGGTCGCAGCAGCTGCGACCCGGCTCGGCTATCCTGCCACGCCTGTTCCCGTTGCTGGAAATCATCCGATGGCTAAAGCCCGCACCGCCTACGTCTGCAATGAATGCGGCGCCGAATTCAGCAAGTGGCAGGGCCAATGCACCGAGTGCAACGCCTGGAACTCGCTGTCGGAAATCGTGCTGGAAAGCGCGGCGGCGGCCAAGGCGCCGGCCTCGCGCCGGGCCGGCTGGGCCGGCAAGATCGACCCGCCAAAGATCACCGCGCTGAAGGACGTCGAGCAGACCGAGCATCGCCGGGTCTCGACCGGCATCGGCGAGTTCGATCGCGTGCTGGGTGGTGGCCTGGTCGAGGGCGCGGTGGTGCTGGTCGGTGGCGACCCGGGCATCGGCAAGTCGACCCTGCTGTTGCAGGCGGTGGCGAAGATGGCCGCCGTGCTGCCGGTGCTGTACGTCACCGGCGAGGAATCACTGGCCCAGGTGGCCGGTCGCGCGCACCGCCTGGAACTGCCGCTGGACGGCGTCAATGCACTGGCCGAAACCGGGGTCGAATCGATCCTGCAGCACGCGTCCAAGGCCGGCCCGCGGCTGATCGTGGCCGACTCGGTGCAGACCCTGTGGACTGAGAGCCTGACCGCCGCGCCGGGCTCGGTCAGCCAGGTGCGCGAGAGCGCGGCACGGCTGGTGCGCTTCGCCAAGGAGACCGGCACCGCCGTGTTCCTGGTCGGCCACGTGACCAAGGAGGGCGGCATCGCCGGCCCGCGCGTGCTCGAGCACATGGTCGATGCGGTGCTGTATTTCGAGGGTGAGAGCGGCAGTCGCTTCCGCCTGTTGCGCGCGTTCAAGAACCGCTTCGGTGCGGTCAACGAGCTGGGCGTGTTCGCGATGGGCGACAAGGGCCTGAAGGAGGTCTCCAACCCGTCGGCGATCTTCCTGTCTGGTGGCAGCACCCACCAGCCGGGCAGTTGCGTCATGGTCACCCGCGAGGGCACGCGGCCGCTGCTGGTGGAAGTACAGGCGCTGGTCGATGCCTCGCCGCTGTCGAACCCGCGCCGTGTCGCGGTCGGCTTGGAGCAGAACCGCCTGGCGATGCTGCTGGCGGTACTGCATCGCCACGGCGGCGTGCTGGTCGGCGACCAGGACGTGTTCGTGAATGTCGTGGGTGGCATCCGCGTGCAGGAAACCGCGGCCGATCTGCCGGTGCTGCTGGCGGTGTTGTCGTCGCTGCAGGACCGGCCACTGGCGGAAAAGACGATTGCCTTTGGCGAAGTCGGCCTGTCCGGCGAGATCCGCCCGGTGCCCAATGGCGAGGACCGCCTGCGCGAAGCCGCCACCCATGGTTTCAAGCGCGCCATCGTGCCCAAGGCCAATGCGCCGAAGGGTGGTTCGGTGAAGGGCATGGAAGTGATCGCAGTGGAGCGCCTGTCCGAGGCCATCGACGCGGCGTGACCGCGCCGGTAGCGCCGGACCATGCCCGGCGCTACCGGCGCGGATCTGGAATACGACCTCAAACACGGCAACGGTCAGCCTCCCTGTGCTAGTTTTTCCCGCTCGACGAAGGCGCTCTCTGGCGTCTTTCCGTGCCCAGGAGTAACCGATTACATGCAGGACACCGCACTCACCGCCCCCAACGCCGAAATCCGTCGCGCCGGGGTCGATCTCAATGGACTGATGACGGTGCTGGGCAAGCACCTGTATTCCACCCCGGTGGTGGCGCTGCGCGAGCTGGTGCAGAACGCGCACGACTCGATCATCCGCCGTCGCATTGAACAGCCTGGCGTCGAGGTGCCCTCGCGCATTTCGGTGCAGGTCGATGCCGCCGCTGGCGTGCTGCGCATCAGCGATACCGGCGCTGGCCTGACCCGCCAGGAGATCCATGATTACCTGGCCACTGTCGGCGTTGGCTACACCCGTGGCCTGCGCCAGGGCGGCGAGGACGATGAAGGCCTGATCGGCATGTTCGGCCTCGGCTTCCTGTCGGCGTTCGTGCTGGCACGCCGGGTCAGCGTGCGCACCACCTCGTACCAGACGCCGGAGCTGGGGCACCTGTACGTGTCCAGCAACGCCGAGCAGTACACCGTCAGTGAAATGCCTGCGCGTGCGGTTGGCACCGAGGTGGAGCTGGAGCTGCATCCGGATTTCCTGCCACTGGCCAACGAAGCGCGCCTGCACGAGGTGCTGGGCCGCTATTGCGCGCTGCTGTCCGAGCCGATTTTCATCGGTGCCGGGGCCGAGGCGCTCAACCCTGAGCCGCCGCCGTGGCGCGGCCAGGGAGAGGTCGCCGTGCATCCGGTGCAGGCGCGGCGCCAGGCGCTGCAGTTCGCGGCGCGCTTCGAGCATGATTTCGAGCCCATCGTGACCGTGCCGTTGCGTGCCGATGGCGACAGCGATGCCACAGGCATGTTGTGGGTACAGGACGGTGCCACTTACGGCACCAGTGACAACCGCAACCTGTCGGTGTTCGTGCGCGGGATGCTGCTGGACGACGATGCGCGCGACCTGCTGCCGCCGTGGGCCGGCTTCATCGGCGGTGTGATCGAATCCTCGCGGCTGACGCCCACTGCCAGTCGCGAGGACCTGCAGCGTGACGACCAGTACCGCGCCGTGCAGCATGCATTGCTGGAAGCGCTGATCGATGGCCTGGCCGACGTCGCACGGCAACAGCCGGAAGCCTGGCGGCGCGTGCTGAGCCGCCACAACGAGGCACTGCTGGGCGCGGCGCTGTGTGATGACCGCCTGTTCGAACTGCTGCTGGAGCATGTTCGCGTGCCGACCTCGCAGGGCGACCTGCCGGCCAGCGCGTTGCCGGCACGTGGCGCGGTGCACGTCATCCTCGACAACGGCGGCGGCTTCGAGGAAATGCTGTTCCGCGCGATGGGCGTACCGGTGGCGCACGGCCATCGCTATGCGGTGGTGCCGTTCCTGCGGCGCTGGGCCCAGGCCAAGGGCCTGCGTCTGGTCGAACTCGGCACCGAGCAGGGCAATCGCGCGCTGTTCCGTACCGATGACACCCTTGATGAGACGCAGCTGGCGTGGCTGCGCGAGCAGCTGGGCGATGGTGAACAGCTGCTGCCGGCACGCTTCAGCCCGGAGGCGCTGCCGGTAGTGGTGGTGCCCGACCGCGAGGCCGAGCTGAAGCAGCGCCTGGAAGACGACGAGAACGACAAGCGCGTTTCAATGGCGGCGCTGCGCCTGGCCCGGCAGTTCACCGCGCGCATCGAATCGCGCGCGCCGTCGCGGCTGTACCTCAATCTCGACAACCCGGCGGTGCAGGCCCTGCTGCGCGCCCAGCGCGACGGACATCCGCAGGCCGAAGCCGCTGCACGCCTGTTGCGTTCGCTGAAGATCATCGTCGCCGCGCAGGGCCGTCCGCTGGCCCGCACGGCCGCCTCGCCAGGCCCGGATCTCAATGGCGCCTTCGCCGATATTGCCGGTGCCCTGCAGCAGATGCTGCGCTGAGCACCCCCCCTCTCATCCAGCCTTCGCTAGACAGGAGCATTTACCCCATGGACATCTGGAACTGGGTCGAAAAACTGCAGGGTGACCTGCGCCAGGCCGGCCAGGCGCAGAACGCGCACCTGCTGAACCGTCTCGCCGACGAGGTCAGCGAACTGCAGGTCGACCGCGTCGACGCACTGCTGCCCGAAGCACGTGCGCTGGGCAAGGCGCTGGACAACCCCTGGGTCGACGTCTACGTCGGCCACTGGGCACTGCGCAACCGCGTCGGCAACCGCGTCGAAGGCGAAAGCGCGCTGGGCGAAGCCGTGGCGCTGTTCGAGCGTGCACACCGCGAGGACACGCTGGAGTGCCCGCAGTCGATCTGCGTGACCCAGGACCTGGCTGCCTGCTACGGCAACATCGATGGCCCGGGCTGGGTGCCGGAACGTATCGAGGTGTGCGATGAAACACTGGGTCGCATCGACCCGAGCTGGGCCTGCTTCCAGTGCCTGAGTTGCGAGAAGGCCGATGCACTGCTTGACGATGGTCGCGGTCAGGACGCGCTGGACTACCTGCAGGTGCAGTCGGATGCGATCGAAGCCTGCGGCAAGGAAGTGTTCGACAGCTTCCCGGAGATGCAGATCAAGATCCTGCTGGGCATGGGCCGCGCCGAAGAAGCGCTGGTACTGATCGAGAAGCGCGAGGCCGAAGTGGCCGCGTCCGGCGAGTACGAGCCGGCCAACTGCACGGTGCCCCGCCGCTTGTCCAAAGCCTGGGCGCTGGCTCAGTTGGGTCGCGACGAAGAGGCGCTGCAGCAGCTGGTGCCATGGAGCGAACTGACGCCTACCTACTGGCGACTGTGGGCGAACACCGCCGCAGCGCTGTGCCAGCGTGATCCGGCGCGCAATACCTGGGACCTGGGCACGCGCTTCAACACCATCATCGAACACTTTGCCGAGGTTGGCTCGCACCGCCTGCTGATCGAAGTCGCAGCGCTGAGCCTGGAGCTTGCCCTGCAGCGTGGCGCACGCTGGGTGGCGCTGCGCCAGCTGGAACTGGCGCGTACCCATCTGGCACAGCTGCGCCAGGACCGCGGTGCGGCAGCGCTGGTGGCCGGCCTGGCGGCACGCATCGATGCATTGCCGGATGTGGCGCCGCTGCCGGTGCCGGCCAGCGAACTGCTGGCCTGGCTGCACGAGCAGGGGGAACAGAACCAGTCGCGCGATCCCGAGCGTGAGGCGCAGTGGTTGCTGCAGGCGCACGAGCAGCTACCCGATGACGAGGCGCTGGCCGAGATGGCTGCCTCCGCTTTGAGCGCCTGCGGGGCGCAGACGGAAGCGCGCGCGTTGCTGTGGCGCTTCGTGCGCGCACACACGCAGGATGATGGCCCGGCCGCCTACACGCTGATGCGCTGGCTGACCGAGCAGGGCGACGACGAAGGCCTGCGCCAGCTGGCTGATGCCTATCGCGGCAGCGTGCCGGTGTTTGCGCACTGGTGCGAGGTGCAGCGCGCCCGCCGCGTGTCGGACTGGCCGGCGCTGGAGCAGGCCGCGCAGGCGCTGCTGGCGGCCTCGCCGGGCTCGCATGGCGCACGCGGCACGCTGGCGCGGATGTACATGGAAACCGGTCGCTTCAGCGAGGCGCAGGCCAGCTATGCGCAGCTGGTGGAGTTGCTGGAAGAGCCCAACGCCGCGCACTGGGACCACATGAGTGCGGCCAGCGCGGCACGCGACTGGGACGCGGTACGTCGCTCGGCGGCGGCGATCGGCATGGAGCTGTCCAGCCAGGACGGCGTGGTCGAGGAGCCGTGGGGCTGGGTGATCATCCGCAGCGAAGAGAACGGCGAGCCGATGGAGTACTACGCACGCCGTAGTGGCCCGGTGACCGCACGCATCGTCGAGAACGCGCCGGCCAACCGTGCGCAGCAGGTGGGCGACTGGGTGGTGTTCGATGCTGCGCTGGTGCACCCGGCGCCGGAGGAGGAGGAAGCGCGCGAGCATTTCATCCCGACCTATGCGCAGGTGCATGTCCTGGAGCGTGGCGGCTTCGCCCGCAGCTGGCTGATCGACGGTGCGCACCCGGGCGAAGACGCGTGGAATGCCTTCGTCGAAGCCGCCGAGGCGCAGGGCTGGAAGGTGTGGTCGCACAGCCGTGCGGACTACACCGTGACCGATCCGGACATGGAGGAGGGCACCCTGCCGGGCGTGCTGTTCACCGTCGCCCAGCCGCAGGATCATGCGCCGCTGGCGCTGCACCGCCTCCTGCAGCAGGAGACCGCGAAGTGGCCGCACCCGCACTGCTGGCTGCGCCTGGCCGAGGCCTGTGACCAGGATCGCCAGCCGCACCTGGACGTGATCGAGCGTTACGGGTTGTAAGCGTGATATCGGGCAGTGCCGGCCGCTGGCCGGCAACGCCATGAGATCCTGTGTTGCCGGCCAGCGGCCGGCACTACCTCAAGGAGATATACATGCGAAAGACAGGGATGTTCGTGATCGCCGGGCTGCTGCTGGCCCCCGCCGTGCAGGCCGCGCCGGCCTGCCAGGAACCAGTGGCTGTGGCCCGTGCCTTCTACGAGGCAACCACCGGCAATGGCGATCTGCTGGAACCGCCGCCGGCGCTGGTCAGCCCGGCCTTCGTCAAGGCCCTGCGTGGCGAGCGCGCCTGCCAGACGCGTGAGGAAGGCATCTGCACCATCGATTCCGATCCGTGGCTGGACGCCCAGGATGGTGACATCGACAGCCCGGTGCGATACAGCTGGAAAGAGATCTCGGCCACTACGGGCCAGGTTGAAATGCGCTATTCGGTATGGAATACGGCCTACCTGACCCGCCTGCCGATGGTGCGCGAAGGCCAGGGCTGCTGGCAGGTGGACGACATCCTCACCAACAGCGGTCGTTCGGTACGGAAGATCCTGGCCCAGCCGGTGCCTTGACCGTCTACGGCATCCACGCATGGCGTGGAGCTACTCCATGTGCGATTGCCGGCCAGCGGCCGGCACTACCGGGGTGGGTGCCGACCGTTGGTCGGCACGCCTTTATCGCGAATGCCCGAACACCAGTTCGATCACGAACTGGCTGCCGAAGAACGCCAGCAACAGCAACAGCATCGCCGCCAGCGTCCAGTGCACCGCTTTCATGCCGCGCCAGCCGTAGCGGCGACGGCCGATCAGCAGCACACCGAATACGATCCACGACAGCACGCTCAGCACCGTCTTGTGCACCAGCTTCTGCGCCAGCAGGTCGTCGACGAACAGCACGCCGGTGACCAGGGTCAGGGTCAGCAGCGCGAAGCCGACGGTGATCACCCGGAACAGCAGCGATTCGAGGTCGGCCAGCGGCGGCAGCGCGCGCAGCCACGGGCGGAACTCGCGGCGACGCAGGGCGCGCTCCTGCAGCCACAGCATGATTGCCAGCAGCGCGGCGATGCTCAGCGTGGCGTAGGCCAGAAGCGCCAGCCAGGCGTGGCTGGCCAGGCGCCAGCCCAGCACCTTGCTCGGTTCGTGGCCGTAGCCGTGGTAGGCCAGCAGCAGTACCGCGGCCAGCGGGAACACCACCACGCCCAGTGCCGACATGCGCCCGCGCGCACCGACCAGCGAGGTCAGCCAGGCCATGCCCAGGCCGACCAGCGACAGTGCGGCGAAGAAGTGCATGTCCGGCCCGCCGTTGGTGCGCATCGCCACCATCACGTGGTAGCCGCCATGCAGCAGCATTGCCGGCAGGGCCGGCCACAGCCAGCCCGGGGAGCCGGTGGTTTCATCGCGGCCGAGCGCGCGCACCAGCAGGGCACTGGCAGCCAGGTAGAGCAGGACGGCGATGAGAACGATTGTCATCGTTGCAGTTTCGCATACCCCCGCGGTGGTGGCGACGGCCGCAGCGTCGCAGTCCGGCGGGCAGGGCGGACCCGTTATACTGTCTGCCTTATTGTCCCCCGTTTTCAGACAGGTCGTACCGCATGTTCGAGTCCCTGACCCAGCGCCTTTCCGGCACCATCGAGCGCCTGCGTGGCCGCGGCCGCCTGACCGAGGAGAACATCCGCGAGGCGACCCGCGAGGTCCGCATCGCGCTGCTCGAAGCCGACGTCGCGCTGCCCGTGGTGCAGGCCCTGATCGAGCGCATCAAGGTGCGTGCGGTCGGCCAGGAAGTGCTGAAGTCGCTGACCCCGGGCCAGGCCCTGATCAAGGTCGTGCGCGACGAGCTGACCGCGGTGATGGGCGCCGAAGCCAGCGACCTGAACCTGAATGTCCCGGCCCCGGCGATCATCCTGATGGCGGGCCTGCAGGGCGCCGGCAAGACCACTACCGTGGGCAAGCTGGCCAAGCACCTGAAGGAAAAGCGCAAAAAGAAGGTGATGGTGGTCTCGGCCGACGTCTACCGTCCGGCCGCGATCGAACAGCTGAAGACCCTGGCCGAGCAGGTCGGCGTGCTGTTCTTCCCGTCCAGCGCCGACCAGAAGCCGGAAGCCATCGTCCGCGCCGCCATTGACGATGCGCGCAAGTCGTTCGTCGACGTGCTGCTGGTCGATACCGCCGGCCGCCTGGCCATCGACGAAGCGATGATGGCCGAGATCAAGGCCCTGCACGCGGCGGTCAACCCGGCCGAAACGCTGTTCGTGGTCGATGCCATGACCGGTCAGGACGCGGCCAACACCGCCAAGGCCTTCGGCGATGCGCTGCCGCTCACCGGCGTGGTGCTGACCAAGACCGACGGTGACGCGCGTGGCGGTGCCGCGCTGAGCGTGCGCTACATCACCGGCAAGCCGATCAAGTTCGTCGGTGTCAGCGAAAAGCCGGAAGGCCTGGACGTGTTCCATCCGGACCGTATCGCCAGCCGCATCCTCGACATGGGCGACGTGCTGTCGCTGGTCGAGCAGGTCGAGCAGCAGGTCGACAAGGACAAGGCCGCCAAGCTGGCCGAGAAGGTCGCCAAGGGCAAGAAGTTCGACCTGAACGACATGCGCGACCAGCTCGAGCAGATGCAGAACATGGGCGGCATCGGCGGCCTGATGGACAAGCTGCCGGGCCTGGGCAACATCCCCGACCACCTGAAGCAGCAGGTCAGCCAGGGCAAGGAAGTGCCGCGCATGATCGCCATCATCAGCTCGATGACCAAGAAGGAGCGGCGCAACCCGAACCTGCTCAATGGCTCGCGCCGCGCGCGCATCGCCAAGGGCTCGGGCGTGACCCCGGCCGACGTCAACAAGCTCATGAAGCAGTACATGCAGATGGAAAAGATGATGAGCAAGATGGCCGGCGGCGGCATGAAGGGCATGATGCGCAGCATGAAGGGCATGATGGGCGCCATGGGCGGCCGCGGCATGCCGTTCCGTTGATACGGGCCCCGTCCGCACTCTGATGTAGCGCCCGAGCCCATGCTCGGGCGGCGGCGCCGAGGCGCCGCATCAAACAATCAAACAGTCGAGCAAGCTCGACTCTACCCCTGTTCTGCGCGCACCATGGAGGTCTGTCCGAAACGATGGGCCGCCATGCAGATGTCCGCTGTTGCTTCCCGCGCCGAGGCGTTCTGCCAGCGCTTCGACGTTTCCGTTCCGATCCTGCTGGCACCGATGGCCGGTGCCTGCCCGGTGCCGTTGTCGGCCGCGCTGGCCAATGCCGGCAGCATGGGCGCGATGGGCGCGGTGCTGTCGTCGTCAGCTGATATCGGCCGCTGGATGGATGACTTCCGCGCCGTCTCCACCGGCCCGGCGCAGGTGAACCTGTGGTTGCCGGACCCGGCAGCGGCCCGTGACGTCGCCGCCGAGGCAGCCAGTCGTGCTTTCCTCGCGCAATGGGGACCGGATGTACCGGCCAGTGCTGCCGACGCCACGCCCGCCGGTTTCGAAGAACAGTTCGCTGCGCTGCTGGCCGCTCGCCCGGAGGTGGCCTCGACCATCATGGGCGTGCTTTCGCCGCGCCACGTACAGCAACTGAAGGATGCGGGCATTGCCTGGATTGCCTGTGCGACCACGCTGTCTGAAGCGCGTGCTGCACAGGATGCTGGCGCCGACGCGGTGGTGGCGCAGGGCGTGGAGGCCGGTGGTCATCGCGGTTCATTTGATCCGGCGATGGCCGAGCGTCAGCTGGTTGGACTGTTCGCGCTGCTGCCACGCCTGGCCGACCACCTGCAGATTCCGGTGATCGCCGCCGGTGGCATTGCCGATGGCCGTGGCATTGCCGCCGCGCTCACCTTGGGTGCCAGCGCGGTGCAGATCGGCACTGCATTCCTGCGCACGCCCGAAGCGGCGATCGCTTCGGCGTGGGCCGATGGATTGGCGGCCAGCGAACCAGAAGACACCTGGCCGACCCGTGCTTTCAGTGGCCGCCTGGGTCGCGGCCTTGCCACGGCCTACGTGCGCGCTGCCGCCGCCGAGGGTGCGCCGGCGCCGCGCCCGTACCCGGTGCAGCGCGGCCTGACCGCGCCGATGCGCAAGCAGGCAGCGCAGGAAAACCGGCTGGCCGCAATGCAGGCCTGGGCCGGCCAATCGGCATGGATGGCACCGGCACGACCGGCCGCCGATGTGCTGCACGACATGTGGAGCCAGGCGCAGGCATTGCTGAAATGACGGTGACCTGCAACGGCCGGCCAGCACAGGTCGAGGATCTGCTGCCAGCGCTGGTCAACTACGGCCACTTCACCTCGCTGCAGGTGCGGGGTGGGGCGGTGCAGGGACTGGAGCTGCATCTGGCGCGGTTGTCGCACGCTACGCGTGAACTGTTCGGCAGCGAGCTGGTTGTGGCGCAGGTGCAGGCCTGGATGGCGCAGGCCCTGCAGCTGGCTGGGCTGGCTGATGCCTCGCTGCGGGTGACGGTGTACTCGCGCCACTTCGATTTCCGCAATCCGCTGGCGGTGGTACCGGTGGACGTACTGGTGGCGGTGTCCTCGCCGGTGACGCTGGCCGCCCCCAAGCGTGTGTGCAGCGTGGCCTGGCAGCGCGAACTGCCGCACATCAAGCATGTCGGCACCTTCGGCCTGTTCGCCGAGCGCCGCGCGGCAATGGCTGACGGCTTCGACGATGTGCTGTTCGTGACCGCCGATGGCGAAATGGGTGAAGGCAGCACCTGGAACCTGGCCCTGCACGATGGTGAGCGGCTGCTCTGGCCGCAGGCGCCAGCCCTGCGCGGTACCGCCGAGGCCTTGCTGAAGCAGCACTGGCCCGGCCCACAGGCCACGCGACCGCTGGCGCTGGCTGAACTGGCCGGTGTGAAGGCGGCCTTTGCCTGCAACGCCAGCGGCCTGTGGGCGCTGGACGCCATCGACGGGCATGCCCTGCCGGGTTCGCAGGCGCTGGCGGAACAGGGCAGGGCGGTGCTGGCGGCGGTGCCCTGGCGGGGATTGGGGTCAGATCCCTTGTCCCCTGCAAAAGGGATCTGACCCCGGCTGGCCAACCCCGGGGTTGGCTCCGGCCGACACTGCCGCTATAATCGCCGGCTTACCGCGCCATCCTGGCGACTGGGCAATAGGAAAAAAGACCATGGTCAAGATTCGACTGACCCGCGGCGGCGCCAAGAAGCGTCCGTTCTACCACATCATCGTGACCGACGTTCGCAGCGCCCGTGATGGCCGCAACATCGAGCGCGTCGGCTTCTACAACCCGGTTGCACAGGGTGGCGAGAAGCGCATCGAGCTGGATCTGGCCCGTGTTGACCATTGGGTCAAGAACGGCGCCCAGCCGACTGAAAAGGTCCGCAACCTGATCAAGGAAGCGGCCAAGTCCCAGGCCGCTGCGGCCTGATCCCGAAGGGCCGCGCCTGGCGCGGCCCGTCTGGTTGAACGCAGATGAAAGATAACGAGCGCCGCATCCTGCTGGGCAGGATTGTCGGCGCTTTTGGTGTGCGCGGCGAAATAAAGCTCGAGTCCTGGACCGAGCCGCGTTCCGCTATTTTCCGTTACCAGCCGTGGATCCTGCGCAGCCCCAACGGGCAGGAATCGACGCTTGAAGGCGCCCGTGGCCGCGACAGCGGCAAGCATCTGGTGGCCCGTTTTCCGGGCATCGAAGATCGCGATACGGTCGAGGCGATGCATGGCACCGAGGTCTACGTGGCCCGCAGTGCACTGCCACCGCCGAATGCCGATGAGTATTACTGGGTCGACCTTGAAGGCCTGGATGTGAAGACCACCGAGGGCGTTGCCCTGGGCCAGGTCTCGCACCTGTTCAGCACCGGCGCCAACGATGTGGTGGTCGTGCGCGGCGATCGTGAGCGGATGATTCCGTTCGTGTTGCCGGAGTTCGTCAAGTCGGTCGACTTCGAGGCCAACCTGGTCGTGGTCGACTGGGACCCCGAGTTCTGAGTGTGAGCATGCGTTTCGACGTCATCACCCTGTTCCCCGAGTTCCTCGCCCAGTCCGCCGGACTGGGCGTGGTCGGGCGTGCGCAGGAGAAGGGCCTGTTCAGCCTGCACGGCTGGAACCCCCGTGATTACGCTGAAGGCAACTACCGCCGGGTGGACGACCGTCCGTTCGGCGGTGGCCCGGGCATGGTGATGCTGATCGAGCCGCTGCAGGCCTGCCTGCAGGCGATCCGCGATGCTGATCCGACCCCGGCGCGGGTGATCCATCTCAGCCCGCAGGGTGCGCCGTTGACCCAGGCCAAAGTGCGGGAACTGGCGGCGTTGCCGCGCATGGTCCTGCTCTGCGGCCGCTACGAGGGCATCGACGAGCGCTTCCTGGAAGCCAATGTCGACGAGGAGATTTCCCTTGGCGATTACGTGCTGTCCGGCGGTGAGCTGGGCGCGGCGGTGATCATCGACGCCGTGGCCCGTCTGCAGGACGGTGCCCTGAACGATGCTGAATCGGCCGCCCAGGACAGCTTCGAAGGTGACCTGGGCCTGCTCGACTGCCCGCATTACAGCCAGCCGGCCCAGCATCCGCTGGGTGACGTGCCGGAGGTGCTGCGCTCGGGCAACCATGCGGCCATCGCCGCCTGGCGCCGCCAGCAGTCGCTGGTCCGGACCGCGCAGCGGCGCCCGGACCTGCTGGATGAACAGGCACTGGGCAAGACCGACCGAAAACTGCTCGACCAGGCCCGCCAGGCCCGGAAACAGAAGGCCAGCCCCTAGCGCAGGGCTGGCTTTTTCGGCTATCATGGCCAATTACCGCCAGCTTCGGCCGGCGCGCGCAGTACCCACAACAAACGTGCAGCACAGTCCAGTGACTGCATCAGCCTACGTTGTCGAAACGACACGCCCACCCGAACAAGAATCGGTGTAACCCATGAGCAAGCTGAACAAGTCCATCGTCGCGGAATTCGAATCCGCCCAGATCACCCGCGAACTGCCGAAGTTCAGCCAGGGCGACACCGTTGTCGTCAACGTGAAGGTGAAGGAAGGTGCCCGCGAGCGCGTGCAGGCCTATGAAGGCGTTGTGATCGCGACCAAGAACGGCGGCCTGAACTCCTCGTTCACCGTCCGCAAGATCTCGCACGGCTACGGCGTCGAGCGCGTCTTCCAGACCCACAGCGCCATCATCGACTCGGTCGAGGTGAAGCGTCGTGGTAAGGTCCGCGCCGGCAAGCTGTACTACCTGCGTGGCCTGGAAGGCAAGGCTGCCCGCATCAAGGAAGACCTGGCTGCCGCTGCTGCCGCCAAGGCTGCCCGTCTGGCCGAAAAGGCCTGATAAACAACTTCGGTTGTTGCCGCGACGGCCACCTTCGGGTGGCCGTTTGCGTTTCCGGCATCGCATCGGCCACGATCAGGCGATGAACGAGATCAACCCACGCTATCCCGCCGTGATCCAGTCGGCGTTGCGCTTCCTTGACGGCAAGGGGCTGGCGCGCGTGCAGTCGGCACCGTTGCTGCACCGGTTGTTGTGGCGCATGGGCATCGCACTGCCGCCGCCGATCCTGGCCGGCTTCGCCACCAACGCACTGGTGCAGGGCCTGCTGTTCGGGCTGTTCTGGACCGGACTGATGTGGCTGATGTTGTGGCAGGGCAGCGAGCGCCCGCTGGTGCTGCTGTTGTTGGCCGGTCTGTTGGCCGGTGCCCTGTTCGGTATCGTGATGGCGGCCCTGATGCGCTCGCTGCGGCGTCACCGCAAGCTACCGGACTGGCGGCAGTTCCTGGCCCGTCAGGCGGACTGAGCCGATGGCGCACCGCGCCATGACCGACAGGCGCGCGTCGCGCTAGGCTGCCGTTTCATCCTGATGGACGTGCCGTGCGATGCCTGCCAAGCGAACCGCATCCTCCACCGCGCCCAAGCTGCTGTCCGGTGGTAACCCGCAGATCGCCAAGGGCGAGGGCGATGCTACGGTGCAGGCCTATATCGCGGCGATGCCGGACTGGAAACGACCGCTCGGCGCGCGGTTGGATGCGCTGATCGAGCAGGCCGTGCCCGGCGTGCACAAGGCGGTGAAGTGGAATTCGCCGATGTATGCGGTTGCCAAGGGCGAGGGCTGGTTCCTCAGCTTCCATTGCTTCACCCGCTACATCAAGGTGGCATTTTTCCGGGGCGCCGCACTGAAGCCGATACCGCCCGAGCCGTCCAGGAGCGCAGACACGCGCTACCTGCACATTGCACAGGACGGCGTGCTGGATGAAGCCCGGTTCCTTGACTGGGTGCGCCAGGCCGCGGCATTGCCCGGCGAGCGCATGTAAGCCCACCGTTCCGATCTGCTTGCCGACGAGAACCGCTGATGGCCACGCACGCGCCGAATCCTGATGATGCCGGAACCCCGGCAGCTGAACTGATCGATGCACGCATCGCCGAGCTGGGCGACTGGCGTGGTGAAACGCTGGCGCGCGTGCGCGCGTTGATCCATGAGGCACTGCCCGACGTGCAGGAAACCTGGAAATGGCGCGGCACGCCGGTGTGGGAGCACAACGGCATCCTGTGCACTGGCGAAACCTACAAGCAGGCGGTGAAGCTGACCTTTGCCCATGGTGCGGCGTTGGCCGACCCGAAAGGCCTGTTCAATGCCAGCCTGGAAGGCAACACGCGACGTGCGATCGACATCCATGAAGGCGCGATGCCCGATGCCGCAGCGTTGAAGGCGCTGCTGCGCGAAGCGGCTAAGTTCAACGCGGCGAAAAAGAAGCGGTAGAGCCGGCCGCTGGCCGGCTGTTGCGCGATGCTTCCGGAGAGGCATGAAGCTGCCGGCCAACGGCCGGCACTACCGTGGTAATCACCGGCGGTCGGTACTAACGTGGCGGCGCTGACTCCAGTGCGGCATCTGGGTCGGCCACCGGCGAGGGCGGGCAGGCCGGAATCTCCGACGGCGTGGCCAGTTCTTCGGCATGCGACGGCTTGCCGATCATCGTGGCCTTGCGCCAGCCACCCCAGCGGTAATACGCCAGCGACAGCAGCATCGACACCAGCGAGCTGACCGGGAAGCTCCACCAGATCGCATCGGCGCCCCAGTACGGCTGCAGCAGCTCGGCGAACGGTACGCGCACGCCCCACAGCGAGCCGGCCAGGATCAGCAGCGGCGGAATCACCGCGCCGGTGGAGCGCACCACGCCGGAGATCACGAAGCTGACGCCGAAGAACAGGAACGAACCGATCACCACATGGTTGAGGTGGCGGGCGATGTCCAGCGCCTCGCTGGCCGGCGGCAGGAACAGCGCCAGCAGCTGCCGATCGAACAGCACCAGCGGCAGGATCAGCGCGCCGGTCAGCAGGAAGTTGAACAGCACGCCCTGCCGCGCGGTGCCGCGCACGCGGTCCCAGCGCTGTGCGCCGACGTTCTGCGCGGCCATCGTCGAGCACGCCGCACCGATTGCCATCGCCGGCATCTGCAGGTAGTTCCACAATTGCAGCGCGGCGCCGTAACCGGCCCCGGTGTCGGTGCCGTACTGGTTGACCATGGTCATCAACAGGATCACCGACAGTGAGATCAGCACCATCTGCAGGCCCATCGGGACGCCCTTGATCACCAGCGCCTTGAGGATGGTCAGGTCGAGCTTGAGCAGGCGCATGTCGTCACGGCCCAGCCACAACGTGTGGCGCTTGTGCCGCATGTACAGCAGCAGGCCGGCCAGCGACAGCGTCTGCGCGACCAGCGTGGCCCAGGCCGATCCTGCGATACCCAGCGCGGGGAATGGTCCCATGCCGAAGATCAGCACCGGATTCAGCAGGATGTCCAGCGCCACCGACACCATCAGGAAACGGAACGGCGTGCGTGAATCACCGGCACCGCGCAGCGCGGCGGTGAGGAAGGCGAACGCGTACAGCGTCGGCATCGCCAGGAAGATGATCTGCAGGTAAGCCTCGGCCAGCGGCAGCGAGGCAGCCGGCGTGCCCATCGCTGCCAGCAGCGGATGCGCCATGAACCAGCCGGCGATGGCGATGATCACCGACAGGCCGATGAAGAAGGTGGCGCTGGTACCGACCACGCGCCGCGCCTGCGCGATGTCGCGCGCACCGATGGCCTGGCCGATCAGGATGGTCGAGGCCATGCCGAAGCCGAACACCGAGCCGATCAGGAAGAACATGATGTTGTTGGCGTTCGCGGTGGCGGTCAGTGCCGCCTCGCCGAGGAAGCGCCCCACCCATACCGCATTCACCGAACCGTTCAGCGACTGCGCGATGTTGCCGGCCAGGATCGGCAGGGAGAACAGCAGGAGATTGCGGCCGATCGGGCCGGAGGTCAGGTCAAGCGGCGCTTTGGCCATGGAGTGGTGATCGAATCCCGGGAGGCGCACACTAGCACCAAGCCGGTTTGCGGGATGTGGCAATGCATCAACGACTGCGGGTGAAGCGGAGCATGGCGTTGGCCTTGATCGGCGTTGTACTGGCCGCATGTTCGACAGGTGACCGGCTGGGCGATACCCAGGTGCGGCCGACCGACCGTCCCGAGTGCCTGGTCGGCAGCCAGCGCCAGGACCTGTCCGCCGGTGTACCCACGTTGATCGGGGGCAGCGGCTGCCGCACCGACCCCGACCATCCGCGCCCTCTGAACAAGCCACCGGAGTAGTCCGCACCGATGCCTGAGCTTTCCCCGTTGTCGCCCAGTGTCCGCCTGGACATCTGGTTGTGGGCGGCCCGTTTCTTCAAGACCCGCAGCCTGGCCAAGCAGGCCATCGAGACCGGCAAGGTCAGCGTGGCCGGGCAGCGCCCGAAGTCCTCGCGCGCGGTGCGCGTGGGTGAGCAGCTGCAGGTCGACCGCGGCGAGGAGCATTTCGAGATCCAGGTGCTGGGCCTGAGCGACCAGCGCGGGCCGGCGCCGACGGCACAGCAGCTGTATGCCGAGAGCGAGGCTTCGAAGGCGCGCCGTGCCGAACAGCGTGCGCTGCGCATCGCGGCACGCGATGGTTTCCAGCCGCCGGAACACAAGCCGGACAAGCGCGCGCGGCGTTTGATCCGGGCCTTGGGTGACATCGACGCGCTCTAGCGAAATCCTGATTCCAACGGATTGTTCCTATCACGATGCGAAACAAGGCGCCGGTCACGGTGCGTTCGGATTGCGCTGGGCAGGCTGGTTTTTCACCTATCGGAGGCCTGCCCATGCGTCGTCTGCTGTTATGCCTGTCCCTGCTTGCTGCTGTGCCACTGCACGCTGCCGACATCACCTTCTGGGACGTTCCGCAACGCGGTGGCAACAGCATGAACATGTCGCCTCCGGACCGGAAATACTTCGAGGCGCTGCGTGCGACGGGTGCGACCTGGGTGCGGCTGGTGCCGGACAAGTGGAAGGGGCAGGGCGGTCGTGACTTCCTGATCGGCAATGCCGATGACTATCGCGGACTGGTTCCGGCTGACCTGGCCACGCTGCGGCGGGTGCTGGATGACGCCGATGCGACCGGGCTGAAAGTGGTGCTGACGCCGCTGTCGCTGCCGTTGCTGCGCTGGAAGCAGCACAACGGCGATGTGGTCGACCAGCGCTTGTGGCAGTCCTTCGACAACCAGGAGCCCGCCCGTCGTTTTTGGCACGATCTGGCCACGGCGCTGAAGGGTCATCCTGCCTTGGCCGCCTACAACCTCATCAATGAACCGGTGCCCGAGTACGGTGCAGGCCTGTCCGAGCATGCGTCCACCGAGGCGGTGCAGCGGTGGTATGCCGGTGTGCAGGACGGCCCACGCGATCTGCGCCGCTTCTACTCGGAGCTGATCGCCAGCATCCGCGAGGTCGACGCCGCGATGCCGCTGATGCTGGATGCGGGCTGGTATGCCGCCGCCGATGGTTTCAACTACTGGCCGGCACCGCTGGCGGATTCGAAGCTGCTGTACAGCGTGCACATGTACGAGCCGTATGCAGCAACCAGTGCGCCGAACCAGACGCGTGCCAAACCCTGGCGCTATCCAGCGCAGGTACCGTTCGGTGGAGGCAGCGAGCGCTGGGATGCAGCGCGTGTACGCCGTTACCTGCAGCAGCCGATGACGTGGGCCGCCTCGCATGGTGTCGGTGCCAACCGCATGGTGGTGGCCGAATTCGGCTGCATGCGGCGTTGGCCGGACTGCAGCCGCTACCTGCAGGATGTGCTGCAGGTGCTGGAGCAGGACAAGGTGCACTGGGCCTTCTACGCCTTCCGCGAGGATGGCTGGGACGGCATGGACTACGAACTGGGCGACAAGCCGCTGCCGTGGTCGTACTGGCAGGCGCAGGAAAAGGGCGTCCATGTCGAGCCGCCGCGCTCGATGCAGGCGCCCTTGTTCGCGCCGATCCTGCAGCGTTTGAAGGCGGGAAACCGGTAAGCGGCCGGGCATGGCCCGGCGCTACCCATGGAGATGCCGATAGCGCCGGGCCATGCCCGGCGACGCTTTCCTTCAGCGCTTGCCGCCGAGCAGGTTGCCGCCCAGCTTGAGCAGATCGCCCACGCCCAGCTGACCATCACCGTCCTGGTCCAGCAGGCTGCCGAGCAGGCCACCGGCCAGGCCACCCTGCTGCTGCACCTGCTGCTTTTCCTGGCCCAAGGCCTGGCTGAGCGAGCCGGCATCGGCCTGGCCGCCGCCCAGGCGCTGTGCCAGGAAGGCCATCACGATGGGAGCAAGGATCTGCAGCAGCTGGCTGGTGCGGCCACTGTCGAGCTGGGTGGCCTGGGCCAGGCCGGTTTCCACCTTCTGCTGGCTGCCGCCGAAGATGTGGCCGAGGATACCGGCGCCATCGCTGGCCGCGCCGCCGCCGCCGCCACCGCCCAGCACCGAACCGAGCACGCTGCCCAGGTCCAGGCCGCTGTGGTTGTTCTGCAATGCGCCGAGCAGCGCTTGTGCGCCCTGTGGCTGCGAGGCGTTGTTGCCCAGCGCGCCCATGAGCACCGGCAGCGCGGCACTGATCGCGCCGGAAGCCTGGGTATCGCTGATGCCAAGCTGCTGCGACACCTGTTGCAGCGGGGCGCCCTGCAACTTGGTCAGAAGTTCATCGGTCAGGCTCATCTGGGGAATCCTCGATTGGGGTTGGGCGTGCAGAAGGTACGACGCGGACCGTTAAAACGGCGACGCCGCCTCACGGGGAGGCGGCGTGCCGTACGCAGGGGAGGGCGATCAGAGCTCGATGTCTTCCGCACCCGGGGTCGCAGCGGGGAAGTCCGCGTCCGGCTGCGCCGGCTTGAACGGGTCGGACGGTTGGCCGGCCAGTGCCTTGAGGGCCGCAGCGATGCCGGCACCATAGGCCGGGTCGGCCTTGTTGCAGTTGTCGATGTGGCGCTGCTTGATGAAGTCCGGCGCATCGCCAAGGGCGCGGGCGGTGTTGGCGAACAAGCGCTCCTTCTGGGCCTGGTTGTAGCTGCGGAACAACGCCCCGGGCTGGCTGAAGTAGTCGGCGTCATCCTCACGGAAATTCCAGAAGTCGGCGTCGCCCCGGATCTTCATCGGCGGCTCGCGGTACTGCGGTTGCTCCTGCCACTGGCCGTAGCTGTTCGGCTCATAGTGCGGCAGGCCACCGTAGTTGCCATCCACGCGCATCGCACCATCGCGGTGGTTGCTGTGCACCGGGCAGCGCGCCGCGTTCACCGGAATCTGGTGGTGGTTCACGCCCAGGCGGTAGCGCTGCGCATCGGAATAGGCGAACAGGCGTGCCTGCAGCATCTTGTCCGGCGACGGGCCGATGCCCGGCACCAGGTTGCTCGGTGCGAACGCCGACTGCTCCACGTCCTGGTACCAGTTGACCGGATTGCGGTTCAGTTCGAACTGGCCCACTTCGATCAGCGGGTAGTCGCTCTTCGGCCACACCTTGGTCAGGTCGAACGGATGCACGCGGTAGGTTTCCGCGTCCAGCTCCGGCATGACCTGGATGAACAGCTTCCACTTCGGGAAGTCGCCCTTCTCGATCGCGGCGAACAGGTCGCGGCCGTGGCTTTCGCGGTCATGGCCGACCAGGATCTGTGCCTGCGCGTCGGTCAGCGATTCGATGCCTTGCTGGCTGACGAAATGGAACTTGACCCAGAAGCGTTCGCTGTCGGCATTGGTGAAGCTGTAGGTATGCGAGCCGAAGCCGTGCATGTGGCGGAAGCTGCGCGGGATGCCGCGGTCGCTCATCACCACGGTCACCTGCAGCAGGGCTTCGGGCAGCAGCGTCCAGAAGTCCCAGTTGTTGCGCGCGCTGCGCAGGTTGGTGTGCGGGTCGCGCTTGACCGCCTTGTTGAGGTCGGCGAACTTGCGCGGGTCGCGCAGGAAGAACACCGGGGTGTTGTTGCCGACCAGGTCCCAGTTGCCTTCTTCGGTGTAGAACTTCAGCGCGAAGCCGCGGATGTCGCGCTCGGCGTCGGCGGCACCGCGCTCGCCGGCTACCGTGGTGAAGCGGGCGAACATCTCGGTCTGCTTGCCGACCTTCTCGAACAGCCTGGCGCGGGTGTACTTGCTGATGTCGTGGGTGACAGTGAAGGTGCCGAACGCGCCCGAGCCCTTGGCGTGCATGCGGCGCTCGGGAATGATCTCGCGGTTGAGGTTGGCCAGCTTTTCCAGCAGCCAGACGTCTTCCATCAACAGCGGGCCACGCGGGCCGGCGGTCTTGCTGTTCTGGTTGTCCACCACCGGTGCGCCGAAGGCCGTGGTCATCGGCGTGACCGGATCGTCACCATGCTTCTGCTTCGGCGTGGTGCTCAGCTCGCGCTGCTGCTGGGCGCCTTCCTCAGGCGACGGGGCGCTGTGGTAAGGGCACTTGGCGTTGTTGTTGTCGGACTGGCTCATCGGCTGGCTCCTGGTGGCGGTGAAGACGTGGGAGAAACATCTTCACTCGACTTTAGCTATGGCCAGATGAAATGAATAATCGAATGATTCATTCAGGTTGATAGATTCTGTCAATTGGAACGCAGAATCAGATTTGCGCAACCTTTCGATGGGCCTCCCGCAAGGCGGCGGGAGGCCATGGGCGTGCGCTGCGGTTACAGCAGCGCCTTCAACCGGTACAACGCTTCCAGCGCCTGCTTCGGGGTCAGTTCGTCGGGGTCGATCGCGGCCAGTGCTTCCTGTGCCTTGCTCGACGGTGCCGCGAACAGGCCGAATTGCTGCGGTGCATCCAGCGCCTGCGGCGCCAGCTCGGCGGCATGGCTTTCACCGCCGCGCTGCTCCAGCTCGGCCAGGCGGCGCCGTGCCTGCGCCACGGTGGCGCGCGGCAGACCGGCCAGCGCGGCCACCTGCAGGCCGAAGCTGCGGTTGGCCGGGCCATCCTTCACCGCATGCATGAACACCAGCGCCTCACCGTGCTCGACCGCATCCAGGTGCACGTTGGCGATGCCGCTGCGGCCGCCTTCGTGCTGCTCGTCGGCCAATGCGGTCAGTTCGAAGTAGTGGGTCGCGAACAGCGTGTAGCAGCGGTTCTCATAGGCGAGGTGGCGCGCCACGGCATCGGCCAGGGCCAGCCCGTCGTAGGTGGAGGTGCCACGACCGATCTCGTCCATCAGCACCAGCGAATGCGCGGTGGCGTGATGCAGGATGTAGCTGGTCTCGGCCATCTCGACCATGAAGGTCGACTGCCCGCGTGCCAGATCATCACCGGCGCCGATGCGGGTGAGGATACGGTCGATGGGGCCGATCAGCGCACGGCTGGCCGGCACGAAGCTGCCGATGTGGGCCAGCAGCACGATCAGCGCGTTCTGCCGCATGTAGGTCGATTTACCACCCATGTTCGGGCCGGTGATGACCAGCATGCGACGGTCCGGATGCAGGTCCAGGTCGTTCGGTTCGAACGGCTGCTCGCGCACCGCCTCGACCACCGGGTGGCGGCCACGCTCGATCTTCAGGCAGGGCTCGGCCTGCAGTTCCGGGCGTGCCCAGTCCAGCGCCTGCGCGCGTTCGGCGAAGCCGGCCAGCACGTCCAGTTCGCTCAGCGCGGCAGCACACTGCTTCAGCGGTTCCAGCTGCCCGCCGAGGGTATCCAGCAGCTGCTCGTACAGGTACTTCTCGCGCGACAGCGAACGGTCGCGCGCGGACAGCACCTTGTCCTCGAAAGCCTTCAGCTCTTCGGTGATGTAGCGCTCGGCATTGGTCAGCGTCTGCCGGCGGGTATAGTGCACCGGGGCACGATCGGACTGGCCCTTGCTGATTTCGATGTAGTAGCCGTGCACGCGGTTGTAGCCCACCTTCAGGGTGGCAATACCGCTGCTTTCGCGCTCGCGTGCTTCCAGGTCGACCAGGAACTGGTCGGCATGGGTGGACAGGCGGCGCAGTTCATCCAGCTCGGCATCGAAGCCGTCGGCCAGCACGCCACCATCGCTCAGCTTCAGCGGCGGCATCTCGGCGATGGCGCTGGCCAGCAGGTGCGCGCATTCGTCGTGCTCGCCGAGTGCGGCGTGCAGGGCCTGCAGGCGCGGCGAATCCAGCGGTGCCAGCACGTCGCGCACGGCTGGCAGCAGGCCCAGGCCATCACGCAGGGTAGAGAAGTCGCGCGGGCGCGCCGAGCGCAGGGCGACGCGGGTGAGGATGCGTTCGAGATCGCCGAGGCGACGGAACTGCTCGCGGATGTCAGCATCGCTGCCGCGGTCGATCAGCGTTTCCACTGCGTGGTGGCGCTGTACCAGTACCTCGCGCAGGCGCAGCGGGCGATGCAGCCAGCGCCGCAGCAGGCGTCCGCCCATCGGCGTCACCGTGCTGTCGAGCACGCCCAGCAGGGTGTTGCGGGTATCGCCGTCGACGCGCGTGTCCAGTTCCAGATGGCGGCGTGTTGCTGCATTCATCGCGATCGCTTCGCCGGCGGTTTCCATCGCGATGGAGGTCAGGTGCGGCAGGCGCTGCTTCTGGGTCTCCTCCACATAGCCGAGCAGGGCGCTGGCTGCTGCAGTGGCGCGCGGCTTGTCATCGATGCCGAAGCCGCTCAGATCATGAAGCTTGAAGAAGGCCAGCAGCTGGCGGCGCCCGCTGTCGGCGTCGAACAGCCACGGTGCGCGGCGGCGCACGCCGGTACGCTGGCGCAGGAATTCCGGCCAGTTTTCCTCGTCGGGCACCAGCAGTTCGGCCGGTTCCAGCCGTGCCAGCTCGGCTTCCAGTGCGTCGTCGGTTTCCACCTCGTTGACCAGGAAGCGGCCACCGGCCAGGTCGGCCCACGCCAGGCCGTAACCCTGCTTGCTGCGCGACAGCGCCATCAGCAGGGTGTCGCGGCGTTCATCCAGCAGGGCCTCGTCGGTGACCGTGCCGGGGGTGACGATGCGCACCACCTTGCGTTCGACCAGGCCCTTGGCCAGGGCCGGGTCGCCGATCTGTTCACAGATCGCCACCGATTCGCCCAGTGCCACCAGCCGTGCCAGGTAGCCTTCGTAGGCATGCACGGGTACGCCGGCCATCGGGATCGGCGCGCCGCCGGAGCTGCCGCGCTGGGTCAGGGTGATGTCCAGCAGCCGTGCCGCCTTGCGGGCGTCATCGTAGAACAGCTCGTAGAAGTCACCCATGCGGAAGAACAGCAGCAGGTCCGGATGGTCGGACTTGGCCGCGAAGAACTGCTTCATCAGCGGGGTGTGGTCCTTGGACGCCTTGGCGTTGCTGGTGTTGTCTTTTGTATCAGTCACTTGGGGCGTTTCGCGTCTTGGGCAGGGCGTCGGGGCGTGGCCATGCGACCACGGCCGGCAGGGCCGTTAGTGTAGCGACCTGGGGCGGTCGGTGATCCGCAGCGTCGGTGCTCCAGGCAGGGCCGTTGGCCGGGCTGTCTGCAGGCCAACGCCACACGCCCATACACCTGTGGTTTGGTTGATTTCCGTAGGCCCCCACGGTAGTGTCAGCCCCGGCGATTTCCGCCAAACGGCCTCCATGGAAACCGGGGCAACTCATCCCCGGGCGGGCGTTGATGGAAAGAACAAGCATGACTGCAGCCAGCACGGCCGCCGAACCTCGTTACACCTGGCGTACCGTCCTGCTCAGCATTCTGGTCGCCCTTGTCCCGCTTGCCGGATCCGCACCCTACAACCTGCTGAAGGCGGTGCTGCTGCTGGCCCTGCTGGTCACCGGCGTGGTCCTGATCCGCCGCCAGCCCGATGTCCGACTGCGCTACCACATCGCCCGGTTCATCGTGATCGTCTGCTTGCTGCGCCTGGCCTACGCCTTCTACAGCATCGGCTGGCACGGCCTGCGCTGGAACGAACTGGACCTTCCGGCACAGACACTGATCTACCTGGGCACGGCCGCGGTGTTCGCCACCGCCCTGGACTGGCGACTGATCTGGAAGATCTTCGCGTTGTCGACCCTGATCTTCGGTGGCTCGTGCATCGTGCAGCACCACATGATGGGGCTGGAACGCGCACATGGTTTCAGCGGTGGCGAGTGGACGGCCATCGAGTTCACCATGGTCACGCTGTGCATGGCGCTGTTTTCGGTCATCCGGCTGATCCAGCCGAACGTCCATCCGGCCGAGCGCTGGCTGCACGGCATCGCCATCGCGGTGGGCGTCTACGGTTCGATCCTGGCGCAGAGCCGGGGGCCGATCCTGGCGTTCATTCCCGCGATGTTGATGGTGATCGCCGTGCACGTCCGGCGCACCCGTCGCTGGCGCGGCGCGCTGGCCTTTGTCGGTGCGCTGGTCATCGGCGTGGCCGGTGCCACCACCATGCTGAACCATCAGGTCATCCAGCGCTTCGGTGAGGTCAGTGGCGAAATCTCCGGTTTCAGCCAGGAGAACGAGGTCGGCTCGGTCCGCGAGCGCATTGCCATGTGGGGCGTGGCGGTCGACGCCTTCGCGGAGCACCCGTTGGCCGGTGTTGGCCTGAACCAGTTCGGCACCTATGCACGCGAAGGTATCGCCCGCGGCGAGGTCTCCGACTCGATCGTACGTTACAACCACCCGCACAACGAATACCTGGAAGCGGCGGCGACCGGAGGTGTGCCGCTGTTGGTGATCATGCTGCTGATCTTCATCCTGCCCGGCATCCACTTCGCGCGACGTCTCGGCCATGCCGATGAGACGACCGCGATGATCGCCACCGCAGGACTTGCCGTGGTCATTGTCTACGCACTCTCGGCGTTCACGGACAACGTGTTCTACCGGGCGATGCCGCATTCGTTCTATTTCTACCTGGTGCTGGGCTTCATGCTGGCGACCGCATTGCCTGCGCGCAACCTGCACCGGGAAGGGAGTGCCCGCTGATGGCACATATCCATCTGCTGGCCGCCGACAACCAGCGTGGCCTGTCCCATGACATCCAGGTGATCGAGCGCTCGCTGCAGCAGCTGGGGCACGAGGTGACCGTCAGCCGTCTGGATGCAGTGCGCAATGGCGGCGCCTGGAAGCTGCGCGGGATGCGCCTGCGCAGGCTGTTGGCCTCGTGGCTGAGCCTGGGCCGGAAGCCGGCACGGTTCGACATCAACATCTCGCTGGAGCATGTCCGGCCGGCAAGCTTCGGCCTGGCGAAGGTCAACCTGCTGATTCCGAATCCGGAATGGGTGTCTGCACGCAGCCTGCGCATCCTGCCGCGGTTCGATGCACTGCTGACCAAGACCGAAGAAGCCACGCGCATCTTCAATGCGCTTGGCCTGCGCGCGCTGGAGGTCGGCTTCTGCAGTCGTGACCGTCACGACCCTTCGGTACCGCGCAAGCCGCGCAGCTTCCTGCATGCAGCTGGTACCAGTCGCATGAAGGGCACGGCAACGCTGGTCGAGGTCTGGAAGCGCCATCCGGAGTGGCCGTTGCTGACCGTCCTGCGGAGTGGTCCTTCGGACGAGGACGAGGGCGGTGCCGCGAACCTGCGGATCGTCCGCGAGCGCCTGCCCGATGAGGAAGTGCAGCGCCTGCAGAACGAACATGCGTTCCACCTGTGCCTGTCGCAGACGGAAGGCTGGGGCCACTACCTGGTGGAGGCGATGAGCTGTGCGGCGGTGGTGATCACCTGCGATGGCGCGCCGATGAACCAGATGATCGACGACAGTCGTGGCATCCTCGTTGCTGCCCATGAGGGCCAGCCCTGCCACTTGTCCAGGACCTGGCACGTGGACGAGGCTGCGCTGGAACAGGCCATCGAGCGTGCCTTGGCGATGGATGCGCTGGAGTGGAGCCGTTTGGGCGCGGATGCGCGCGCGTGGCATCTGGCCAGCGAGGTCGCGTTCCCGAAGCGGCTGGGTGAGGCCCTGGCCAAGCTCTGAGGCGAACACGCTGTGGTTGGTGCGTGCTCAGGCGGGGACCAGCGTGACATGCGGGTGGCCGTTGAAGATCTCCATCACGATCTCGAAGTAGGTCTGTCCCTGGCCCTGTTGCAGCGCCGCCAGCTGGTCGGCGATCACCGCGGTGTTGAAGGTGCCGGCCTGATCGAGTTTTGACTGCAGCCAGGCCTGGGTGGTCACGCGGCCCAGTGCTTCGCGGCTGTGCTCGATGTCGCGCCACACAACCGTGGTGGAGGCATGACCAGCGAGAGCGCCGTAGCCACCCCACAGCAGATCATCCAACGCGTCCAGGCTGGGTCCCAGCTGCCAGTCTTCGTCGGCCATGAACACGCGATTGATTTCCACGTAGAGACTGGCGATGTCGTTGATGGACGCGCCTTCGATGTGCAGGATCCGGGTCATCTGCCGACTGTAGCCGTCCCGGGCGTCGCCATGCCATGACATGCCCGGTCCGGGACAGTTCTGTCATGTGCAGATAATCCAGGGTCATCGTGCACAGGGCCTGGCGTGATTATGGCGTTAAATCCATGTGATTTTCATCGGGCGCTGGCGTGTCAGCGGTCTTCGATAAATGATATGGCGCCATTATCCGCTGCTTTATTTTCTGACTACCTGCACAGTTTCATGTATTTGGATCGGTCCATATATAAAGTCCCGTAAAGTTTCCCGTCGCTGCGCCGCCATCGAACGTACGGCCACGATCAAGGGAATTGAGATGCTCGCCTTACGTAATCTCCGTGTGGGATCCCGGCTTGGCGCCGGCTTCGGTCTGCTGCTGCTGTTCATCATGGCCATCGTCGGCCTCGTGCTGTATGGAAATCAGCTGAAGTCCGCCCAGTTCGAGAAAGTGGTGGACGTCAACATGGTGAAGATGCGTTTGTTGAATGACATGCTTGATACCAACAACGCGGTGCTGATGCATCGCCGCCTGATGGTGATCAAGCGTGGTGACGAGTTCGACAAGGATTACCAGCGTGCCCAGGAGTTGTCGCGGACCTATGACGGTATCTGGGCCAAGTACATCAAGATTCCGCGTGATGCTACCGGCGACACCCTGGTCGCACGCATCGAGGCCGCCCGCAAGGCCACCGATGCGTCAACCCAGCAACTGCATGAGCGCATGAAGTCCGGGGATTTTGATGGCGCAGCGAAGGAGCTGCTGGCCGAGCACGGATTGGCAACGGCCTGGAATGAATCCATTTCGGCCCTGCTGCGCCATCAGGAAACGCTGACCGAACGCAGCCGCGAAGAGTACCGCGCAACAGAATCGTGGACCGGCACGCTATCGATCGCGTTCGGGGCACTGAGCCTGTTGCTGGGCACGTTGGCGGCCTGGGCGATCACCCGCAGCCTGACCCGCCCGCTGGAAGGAGCGGTGAAGCTGGCCGATGGCATCGCCAATGGCCGTCTGGACAGCAGCATCGACGCCACCGGCGATGACGAGGTGACCCAGCTGCTGAAGTCGATGCAGCGCATGCAGGCACAGTTGCAGTCGGTGATGGCGGCACAGGGCGAGCTGGCCCGCCAGCACGATGCCGGCAGCCTCAGCTACCGCATGGATGAAAGCGCGTTCCCCGGCGACTACGGGCGCATGGTGCACGAGACCAATGCGCTGGTCGGCTCGCACGTGCAGGTGCAGAACCGCTTGATCGAGGTGATGAAGCACTACGCGCGTGGCGACCTGTCGGTGGACATGGATCCATTGCCCGGCGAGAAGGCGGCGATCACCCAGGCGATGGATGAGACCAAGAGCAGCCTGTCGGCGATCAACAGCGAGATCCGCCGCTTGGCAACCGCCGCTGCGGCAGGTGACTTCAGCCTGCGTGGTGACGAGGATCGCTTCGCCTACGATTTCCGCGACATGGTGGCGGGGCTCAATCGCCTGATGCAGACCACCGACGAGAACCTGGTACAGGTCTCGACCCTGCTGCAGGCCATCTCGCGCGGTGACCTGACCGTGCGCATGCAGGGCGATTTCCATGGTGTGTTCGCGCGCATGCGTGATGACTGCAATGCCACGGTCGATCAGCTCAAGCAGATCGTCGGTCGCATCCAGGCCAGTGCATCCAGCATCAACCTTGCGGCAGGTGAGATCGCCTCGGGCAACACCGACCTGTCGCGCCGTACCGAACAGCAGGCGGCGAACCTGGAAGAGACGGCGGCATCGATGGAGGAGCTGACCTCAACCGTGAAGCAGAATGCCGAGCATGCACGCCAGGCCAACCAGCTCGCCATCGGCGCGCATGGTGTCGCCTCGCAGGGCGGCGAGGTGGTCGGCCAGGTGGTCACCACGATGACGGCCATCGAGGCGTCGTCGAAGAAGATCGCTGAGATCATCTCGGTCATCGATGGTATCGCGTTCCAGACCAATATCCTGGCGTTGAACGCCGCGGTGGAAGCCGCGCGTGCCGGCGAGCAGGGCAGGGGGTTTGCGGTGGTTGCCAGCGAGGTACGCACACTGGCGCAGCGTTCGGCAGGCGCGGCCAAGGAGATCAAGGGCCTGATCGAAGACTCGGTCGGCAAGGTCGCCGACGGATCGGCCCTGGTCCGCCAGGCCGGCACCACGATGGGTGAGATCGTGGCCTCCGTGCAGCGGGTGACCGACATCATGGCCGACATCTCCGCCGCCTCGCAGGAGCAGAGCTCGGGTATCGAGCAGGTCAACCAGGCGGTGGTGCAGATGGACGAGACCACCCAGCAGAACGCGGCCCTGGTGGAAGAAGCGAGCGCCGCCGCACGCTCGATGGAGGAGCAGTCCAACCTGCTGGCCGAGGCGGTATCGGTATTCCGCACCGGCGCAATGACGGCCGCAGCTGCGGTACGCCCGGCCTTGGCTGCAGTGGCTGCCACTGTTAGCCCGGTGCGCCGTTCTGCACCGCTGTCGCCACGCATCGAACCGACGCTGGCGGCCAATGCGGGCGGCTGGGAAGAGTTCTAGCAGGGTTGAAATGCCGGCAGGGAGACGGCGCCCATCGCGATGGCTGATCGCGATGGGCGCGAATTTTCTTCCTGAACGGCTGATGGCCGATGAAGTGGCGGACACATGCATTTCACTTCCGGTTGCCAACCGCGGGAGGAAACTTGTGCCATACCGGACCTCAGGAGATGGCCATGAAGACTTCGACCCGATTGCTTGTGCTGGGCACGCTGCTGGCGGCATCGTCCGTTGCCGGCGCACAGACCTACGGACCACGTGATGAAGGACGCAAGTTCAATGACGGCAGCCGCGTGGTCTGCAAGAACGTGGAAGTGCAGCGCAACTCGCGCGACCCGAACCGCATCACGGGTACCGCGACTGGCGCCGTGATCGGTGGCCTGCTCGGCAACCAGGTCGGCGGCGGCAACGGCAAGAAGCTGGCCACCGTGGCGGGTGCCGTCGCCGGTGGTGCGGCGGGCCGCCAGATCCAGGGCAACAGCCAGCAGAAGAATGGTGATCGCGTGGTTGAACGCCGCTGTGAGCGCGTCTACCGCTGATTGATCGACCCGTCACCCCTTCCACACTGCAGTACTCGGACGCCGGCCCCACGCCGGCGTTCGTCGTTATGCAAAAAGGGGACGGAGGGGATTAAGTCGCAATCCCCCAACCGGCCGCTTACGACTTAATCCCCTCCGTCCCCTTTTTTGCGAGGAGGCGCCAGGCGGCGAGGGCACCGTAGAGCAGCAGCAGGGTGCTGAGGGTGATCAGCTCGTGGCTGACTTCCGCAAGACTGGCATCCATCTGGTTCAGGCGCACCATCAGGTTGATGCCCGAGGTGGTCGGCAGCAACTGCGCCAGCCAGACCAGCGGTTGCGGCGTCATCACCGCCGGCCACGACAGGTTGGCCAGGAAGAACAGCGGGATCGAGGTGGCAATGATGTACTGGAACGCACGCTCGCGGGTGCGGAAGAAGCTGCCGACGAACAGGCCGAACGCCACCGTGGCGGCGATGAACAGGGTGCCGCCCAGCAGCTGGCCCAGCGGGTTGCCGCCGCGCGGATAGTCCTGCACCCAGGCGGTGAAACCGGCGTAGTAGAACAGGCCGAACAGTCCGATCAGGCCGAAGCCCAATGCCATGCCCCCCAAAGTCGGGAGGTCGAAGCGCAGTCGCCGACCGAGTGCGAGGCGGCGGCCGCCGAGCAGGACGCCGATGCCCATCAGCAGCGTCTGGTGCACGATCAGCTCGGCCACGCCGGGCACGATGGCGCTGCCGTAGCCTTCCTGGGTGTTGTACAGCGGGCGCTGCACCAGGGTGATCGGTGGTGCCTGCGGCGCGCCCATGAAGGCGGCCTGGCCGACCACGGCGTCACGCCCGAAGGCACCCAGTGCATCGGCCACGCTGCCCAGCACCCAGCTGGCGCGGCCCAGGTAGGCACCGTTGCCGAGCAGCACCAGCTTGGCAGGATGGCCGCGCAGGATGTCGCGCTCCAGGTTGGCCGGGATCAGCACGACGCCTTCGGCGTGGCCGGCTTCCAGCTGTTGGCGTGCGCTGTCGATGTCGGCCGGTTGCCCGACCACGCGCGCGACCCGCAGTGCATCGAGCTTGCGCAGCAGTTCGCGGCTGGTCGCGCTGTGGTCTTCATCCACCACCAGCACCGGCAGGTTGCCGGCCACCTGGTGGCGGTATGCGGCCGGGTAGAAGAACGAATACAGGATCACCGCGCCGACCATCACCACGATCGCATAGCGGTCGCACAGCACCGCCATCAGGGTCTGCCGCAGGCTGCGCCACAGTGCGCTCATGCGTCGGCCCCTGCCGGTTGTGCGGCCTCGGGCGCACGCGCGAAGGCGATCAGGCGCAGCCCACCGATGCCGCCGGCTACGACTGACATCAGCAGCAGCGTGGCCAGCGGCCACGACGAGACCAGAAGCGGCGAACCGATGAACTGCTGCTGGGTCTGCAGCTTGATGTAGGCGCTCAGTGGCAGCAGCTGGTGCCAGATGCGGGTGAACAACGGGCCGTCCAGCACCGGGAAGGTCGCGCTGGAGAACGCCAGCGCGGTGCCGATGCTGAGGCCGACCGCGGACAGTGCGGTGCCCATGTCGCGGGTGACGCCGACGAAGAACAGCGCGTAGGCGGCGGTAGCCAGATAGAACAAGGGTTGTGCGAGTAGCAGCAGGAGCACGCTGCCCGCCACGCCATCGCCGCGCAGCCAGGCGAGGTAGCCGATACCGAGTGCGCCATACAGCGAGAACAGCAGGGTGTATGGCGCGACCTTGCCGGCGATCGCCGGCCACGGCGTGCGGCCCAGCCAGGCGCGCAGGGTGCCGTCGCGAATCTCGCGGCCGAGGCTGCCGGCCACGGCAAGCGCCAGTACCAGTGACAGTACCGCCGGGAAGATCAGCGGCAGCAGGAACAGTTCGTAGCTGCGTGCAGGGTTGTAGAGGATGTCCGACTGCACCGCGATCGGCGCCGCACGCAGCTTGCCCGGGCCGACCTGCAGGCCGATGCGCTCGCGCAGCAGGCGCGCGTTCCAGGCCGAGACCGCGTCGCCGATATCGCGCGCAGCGGATTGTCCAGTGGTCATGTAGGTAGCGTTGTAATAGGCGAACACCGTGCCCTGGCGGCCACGCAGCGCCTGCCGGGTGACGTCGCGCGGCACCAGCACGATGGCGAACACGTCCAGGCTGCGCAGCTGCGAGCGTGCGTCTTCCAGGTCCGCCGGCTGGCTGGCGATGCGCACGCCGGGACTGGCATCGAGCATGCGCAGCAGCAGGCGGCTGTCACCGCTGTGGTCGAGGTCGACCACGGCGATGGGTATGTCGCGCATCACCGAGGGCGTGAACATCCACGCCATCACGGCCAGCATCAACAGCGGCAGCAAGGTGACCAGCATCAGATCGGCGCGGCTGCCGCGCAGCGCACGCAGTTCGCGCCGCCAGGAGCCGGCGAAGCCGCCGCGGTCGGGGCTCAGTGCTGGGGCCATGCGAACAGCACGCTCATGCCCGGGCGGAAGCCCTCGATGCGGCGTACCGGGCGCACCCGCACCTCGAAGCTGCGGACGTCGTAGCCGGACGACTGGCGGGTGGTGCGCCAGGTTGCATAGTCGCCGGCCGGGTTGATGAAGTAGACCTCGAATTCGCCGTCCTGGCCGAGCGCCGGCACGCTGCCGCGCAGCTTGCTGCCGACCTTCAGGCCCTGCATCTGCGATTCGCGCAGGTTCATCGCCACCCACATGCGGTCGATGTCGACCAGTGTGAACACCGGGTAGCCGGCCGGCACCAGTTCGCCCGGGTCGGCCATGCGCTTGTTGATCTCGCCGGCCACCGGTGCGCGCCCTTCCACCTCGACACGCGCAGCGTTGACTTCGGCCACCGCGCCCTGTGCCTGCTGCACCTGGCCCTGCGCGGCACGCTTGTCCTGCTCGCGTGCGCCGGCCAGTGCCATGTCGTACTGCGCACGGGCGGCACGCGCCAGTTCCCGGGAACTGGTGGCCTGGGCATGCGCCTCATCGCGCTTCTGCCGGGTCATCACTCCTTCGTTGAACAGGTTCTGCACGCGCCGGTAGGTGGCTTCAGCCAGCGTCGCACCGGCTTCGGCCCGCTTCCAGTTCGCTTCGGCGGCGCGGATGTCTTCGCTGCGCGCGCCTTCGTCGGCCTTGTCGGCCACCGCCTGTGCGGCGGCCAATGCACCGTGCGCCTGCTGTTCCTTGGCGGCCACTTCGGGGCTGTCGAGCAGGAACAGCACCTGCCCGGGCTGCACGCGGTCGCCCTCGCGCACCTTCAGCTCGGCCACGCGCGCGGTGATCTTGGCGGCCACGTTGATGGTGTCCGCATCGGCCATGCCCTGGATCTGGTCGCCTGGGCTGCGCCAGGCCAGCCACAGGCCGAGCACCACCACGACCAGCAGCACCACTATCAGGATCGGTCCCAACCGGCGCTTGCCCGGGGGCGTCGTCGCATCGTCGTGCAGCACATCACTCATGGTCGATCACCTCGTCCGCACGGCGCCGGAATTCTTCGAAACGGTCCATCTGTCCACTTATCTCCAGCAACTGTGCCAGCGCAATATCGTATTGATAGGCGGCCTGCGCGCGCTCGACGCGGGCGCCGCCGAGGCCGAGCCGTGCATCGATCACATCCAGCGAGGTGGCCTGGCCCTCGCGGAACGCCAACTCCTGCAGGCGCAGGTTTTCCTGTGCCTGGGCAATGCTGCTGTCGAGCAGCACGTACTGCTGGCGCGCGGTTTCCAGCTCGTTCCAGGCCTTGCGCACGCCCAGCGCGACCTGGTTCTCGGCCTCACGCAGGCCCGCTTCGGCCTGGTCCTGCTGCGCACGCGCGGCGCTGATCTGCGCCGGTCGCGAGTTTGGCGACAGGAAGGTGTACTTCAGGCCGATGCCGAACGCCCAGTCCGGATCGGTCAGCATCTCGTCGCGGCGACGGAAGTCGTACTGGCCGAAGGCGAAGATCTGCGGTTTCAGCTTGGCCTGCTGCACGCGCACGCCCTGTTCGGCCTGCGCCACCATCGCCCGCAGGCGTGCGATCTGCGGCTGGCGTGCCTGCGCGGTGCGCTCGAAGCTGGTGACCGGATCCAGCGGCACGCGCTGCACGAACAGCGGTGATACCGGCTGTACTTCGCCACCACTGCGCAGCAGTGTGGCCAGCGCCGCCTTCAGCGTGGCCAGGTCGTTCATTGTCTTCTGGTACTCGCGCTCGGCCTTGTCGCGGGCCACGGTGGCCTGCAGGCGCTGTGCACGGGTGGCGAAGCCCTCACGTTCCAGCTTCTCCGCGTCGGACAGGTGGCGGTTGAGGCCATCGCGCACGTCGCGCCGCACCTCCACCGCCTGCTCGGCCAGGCGCTGGCCGAAATAGGCCTGGGCCAGCTGCACGGTCAGCGATTGGCGTTGAGCCTCGCGCTCGGCGCTGGCTTGCTCGTGAGCAGCGCTGGCGGCACGTTGCGCGGCCGGAATCACGCCGCCGGTGTACAACGGCAGCACCGCAGTGACCACGGGCCGGGTACGCCAGTCGCGTTCGGTGAATGACAGCGGCGAGTCGATGCCATAGGCCTCGGCCACCGGCGCCAGCGAACCCAGTGGCAGGGTGAGGGTCTTCTGGAACTGCAGGCGGCGTACCTCGCCGGTGATCTCCGGCAGGCGCAGCAGGCGCGTGGCTTCCTGCAGGTCCTGCTTGTTGCGTACGGCGGCATCGGAGGCGGCCAGTGCGTCGGAGACCTGCTCCAGCCGCTGCCGAGCCTGTTCCCAGTCCAATGCGGGTGCATCGGTGAGAGTCTGCGCCGCTGCAGCCAGTGGCAGGCAGGCTGCCAGTGCCAGCGCGGCCTTCGCGCAGTGCATCCTTGTACGTCGGCCGATCACGCCCATGCCGTCCCAATGGTGAAGAAGTGCGCAAACGGTAGTGCGCGCGGCGTGAAGCCCGGGTCTGCGGTCATTGGATTGTCCTCATCGTAGGGTGCCGCTGGCCGCAGCGCGCAGCGCCTGGGTGATGTGCTGCAGCGTGCTTGAGCGTACGGCGGCATGCTGCCAGTACAACGGCACATCGAGCCAGCGGCGGGGTTCCAGTACCACCACGCGGCCCGCGCGCACGGCGGGCGCGACCAGGGTTTCCGGGGCCATGCCCCAGCCGAGTCCGCACGCAGCGGCTTCGACGAAACCGGTGGAGGAGGGCAGGTAGTGTAGCGGTGGCTGCAGGCGGGCGCGGGTCAGGCGCCGCACGAAGCGCCATTGCAGTTCATCCTTGCGGTTGAACACCAGCATCGGTGCGCGCGCCAGTGCCGCAGCCTGCATGCCGTCGCTGAAGTACTGGCGGGCGAAGCCGGGCGAGGCGACAGCGTGGTAGCGCATCGCGCCGAGCGGGTGCACGTTGCAGCCCTTCACAGGCTGGCTTTCGGCGGTGACCGCGCCGAGCACGCTGCCATCGCGCAGCAGCCGCAGGGTGTGGTCCTGGTCGTCCATGCGCAGGTCGAACAGGTAGCCATGACCTTGGTGCAGGTCGGCGATGGCCGGCACGAACCAGGTATCGAGCGAGTCGTCGTTGACCGCCAGCGGGATCGGCGTGCGTGCGGTGTCGTTGCCGCGTTCGGGCAGCAGTTCGGCCAACGCCTCGGCTTCCAGCGCCTGCATCGGCCGCACACGGCGCAGCAGCGCTTCACCTGCGGCGGTGGGCCGGCACGGTGCCTGGCGCACGACCAGCACCTGGCCGAGCCGATCCTCCAGTGCCTTGATCCGCTGCGACAGCGCCGACGGGCTGATCGACAGGCGGCGCGCGGCCGCCTCGAAACTGCCTTCTTCCAGCACCGCGGCGAAGGCGGCCAATTGCGGATGTACCAGGTCCACGTGGAAGCCTCTTCAGTTTTTCTGCACAGGATAAAGAAAAAGCAGATTGTCTTAACGGGACCATTGGCCGCACCCTGCGCGTCCCTTCACTGCCTGGCCCGTCCCTGATGTGGATTGCCGCTACCGCCGCCGGTCTGTTCGCAGGTGCTGGCCTGATCATCGCCATCGGTGCGCAGAACGCCTTCGTGCTGCGCCAAGGCCTGCAGCAGCATCATGTGGGAACAGTGGTACTGGCCTGCGCCGGCGCAGACATCGTGCTGATCCTGGCCGGGGTGGGCGGGATGGCCGCGCTGGTGCTGCAGTGGCCGCTGCTGCTGCAGGTGCTGCGTTTCGGTGGCGCGGCATTCCTGCTCTGGTACGGCCTGCAGGCGGGGTTGCGCGCGTGGCAGGGTGGCGGTGCGCTGGCCGCAGCTGACGCACAGGGCGGCAGTGGACGACAGGTGTTGCTGACCTGCCTGGCCTTCACCCTGCTCAACCCGCACGTCTATCTGGATACCGTGGTGCTGCTGGGCAGCCTGTCCACGCGTTATCCCGGCGATCTGCGCTGGGCCTTCGCCGCCGGTGCCTGCATTGCCAGTGTGGCCTGGTTCTGCACGTTGGGCTATGGTGCACGCCTGTTGCAGCCGGTGTTCCGCAGGCCGAGTGCCTGGCGGATGCTGGACGCGGGCGTGGCGGTCTTCATGTTCTGCCTCGCCATACTGCTGCTGTTGCGCCCGCTATCGCCATGAGTGAATGACCCACGCCGCTGTTGTGTGCTTGATCTGCCGATACGTTTCACGCGGCCGGCTATCCCACGCTTGAGTTGTACCGCGTGCATACGCTGATCACAGCGGGAGTTCCCATTGCAGGCGAAGACCGGGCACGGAACGTCGGGTGTTGCGAAGTACCTGCGATCCGCCTTCGTCGAAACGCCACTGGCCGGTATCGAGGTCCTGCGCCAACAGGTTCGAGGCGGTCAAGCGCAGCTTGCCGCGCCGTTCGCTTGCGTACTGCGCCCAAGCCTCCAGCTCGCGTCGATAGGACGTGATGTCCAGCTCGCTCAGGCTGTAGCGTATTCTGCCTCCGCTGCGATGGGTGTACGCCAGGCCACTGCTCCAGCGCGATGAAATGCGGTAATCGAGCGACGCACTGGCGGTGAATGGCACCTGGTCTTCAATCCGATTGTCAGGCCCGGGAAGATCCCTGACCCGGGAGTGGTTCCAGGTGGCGTTGCCGCGCAGCTCGATATCCGGCGCTCTGCGGTACAGACGTGCCAGCGGCATCCTGCCATCCATTTCGATGCCCCAGGCCGTGGCGCGGGTACCGTTGACCGGCGTCGATACCCAACGCCCTTCACGCAGGATGGTTTCATTGCGGATCGGCGCGTCGATGCGGCGCAGGTAACCGCCGATGCTCCCCTGTGTACCTTCACGGCCGTGCATTTCCCAGGCCGCATCCAGACCCCATGCCAGTTCCGGACGCAGCGCTGGATTCCCGATCTCGTCGGGGTTCAGTGGGCGGTTGTTGGTGGAGGTATACGGCCGCGGGACCAGTGAGCGCAGCGCCGGTGCGCGGAAACTGCGGCTCAGTGATACCCGTAGCTGGTCCTTGCCCTTTGCGCGCTTCCAGAGGCCCTGCAGGACCGGCGTGAAAACGCTGGCCCGGTGACGCATCGCAGCGAAGCCACGCCCTTCGCTGCGGGTCTGCAGTTGTTCCCAGCGACCGCCGACATAGAAGGCGCTGCGCGTTCCCAGTGGGAACTCGTCCTGCGCATAGACGGCGATGCGGTGCAGGCGCGCATCAAAGGAAAGGTCGCTGATCGTCGATGGCTCATCCGGGGAGTACCGGAGTTGCTGCAGGCGTGATTCGCGGCGCGAATCCATGCTGCTTTCGGCACCGACCTGCAATGTATGGCGACCCCGCGCCGGCAGAGTCCACTGCACGCGGGTAGTGCCGCCCAGCACATGCAGCTGCGCATCGGTGCGATCGAGAAGGTTGTCCTGCTGCCCCGCATCCTGTCCCTGCTCGCGGAAGCGGTAGTTTTCGCGGTTGCCATCCAGTGCCAGACGCAGGTTCAGGCTGCCGCCGTCCGGTAGCTCCTTCTCCCACTCCGCGCTGGCCTGGCCCTGGTCAAGGCGCAGGCGCGTGCGCTGCTGGTAATGTGGAGTACGCAGTTCCGCACCCAGCGCCGTTTCCCAATCGATGTACATGTCGCGACGGAAGTCGGATGCATCCACCAGGGCCTGCAGTGAAAGAGTGGTGTCCTCGCTGGTTCTGAGCGTCAGTGAGGGGGCGAGCGAGACGCTGTCACGATGCCCGGTGGCGCGCAGGCGGGATTGTCGATGCAGCAACGGCGCGCCAACACCATCCCAAGCATCTTCTCTGCTGCGTTCCTCCACCAGGAAGCCACGGGCAGTAGCTGTGGCGGTCAGTGCAAGATCTCGGTCCAGGCCGGCATGGGTCTGCCGCCAGCTTGCCGATGGGGTGCTGCGACCCTGATTTTCGGCCCATGAAAGTGTCAGTCGCTGGCTGTCTTTTGCAATCGGCGCGCGGGTGACGATGTTGAGTGTACCGGCGACGGCACCCATGCCCTGGTCAGCAGTAGGCGCGCGCAGGATTTCGATGCGCTCGATCAGATCGGTGGCCAGCGAGTCCAGGCTGAAGCCAGCGGGCGTACGCTGGCCGTCCAGCAGGATCTGCGTGTAGCCGGCGCCCAGGCCGCGTAGTGACACGCTGCCTGGGCGGCCCGGTGCACCACTGGAAACGCTGATGCCGGGCAAGCGCTTGAGTGCCTCCAGCAGGTCGGTGTCGCCATGCCGTTGCAGTGCCTCGCGGTCCACCACGATGCGACTCGCGGTGTCGTCACGGCGAGCATCGTAGCGCTCGGCCTGGACGTGCACTGCATCCAGATCGGTCGTGTTTGAAGAGGCGGCTGTGGTTGGTGGAAGGGCCACAGCATTCGCTGGTGCCATCAGGCAGCCAATAGTGAGCCACATGCCAGCGTGTGGCCGCAGCGTTGTCGGGGAAGGCGATGATCGTCGCATGGTCGTGCAGTTCCTTTGTCACGGCGGGACAGCGGGCCGCAGCAGGTCCTCCCGCGGCCGGGTATCGAAACGATGCATGGAGGCGGCGGCAGAGCGCCGATCAGTGCATTACTGCAGCCAGTCCTGGGGGTCCACTCGTGTTCCGTTGCGCAGCAGTTCCATGTGCAGGTGTGGGCCGGTGGTGCGCCCCGTGTTGCCGCTGCGGGCGATGGGATCGCCCCTGCGCACGCGCTGGCCTGGCTGTACGGCGAAGTCCTGCAGGTGCGCAAACAGCGACTGCCAGCCAGCGCCATGATCAATCACGACAACCGTGCCGTAGTTGGCGCCATCGGGATAGGCGTGGGTGGCAGCGATCACAGTGCCGTCGGCGGGGGCGAGCACGGCGGTGCCTCGGCGCGCGGCGAAGTCGGTGCCGCGATGGGCGCGCTGGCGGAAGTCAGAAACATGACCGAACACGCTGGTAACCCGCGCATTGGACAGCGGCGCAGCGAATGAAGGGGCTGGCGGCAGCGCGGCTTCCAGAACTGTTACTGATGTGACCGGCAATGGCAGCGGAAGAGACGGCGGCCCTGCCATCGCGGCGGCATGGACGGTGGCCAGGCCGAGCGTGCAGGCGGTACCCAGCGCGACCAGCAGCAGGACGCTGGTGATACCGGGGCGGCGACCCGCATCGCCCTGCAGCATATGCTGCAGGCGTACCTGGTGGCCGCCGAAATCGCGATGGGTCAGGGCACTGGCTGGTTGCTCTCCCGTAGCATGGCGAAGTGTCTGGATATAGGCGTGGGCCAACAGGCGGCCATCGTTGCTGGCGCCCCCCTCGGCCAGTGCACGCGCATCGCATTGCAACTCGGCGGCAAGCTGCACGCGCGCGGCAATGTGTCGTACGAATGGATTGAACCAGTACAGCGCACCGACCAGTCGCATCAGCGCAGCGCGCTGGGGATCGCGGCGCTGCAGATGAGCCGCCTCATGGGCAATGACCAGGCGTAGCGTTCGATCCGGCAGGGCAAGGCTGGCTGCCGGCAGGATGATCTGTGGTTGCGGCCTGCACAGGGCAAACGGCGTGCCGTTGCCGGCTACAAAACGCAGCGCGACCCCTTTCTGCTGCAGCTCCCGCATGACCTGGCGCGATTGCGGGCCCGGCAGTTGCATTGTCTGCAGCAGCTGACTGTCGCGCAGCAGGGCGCGCAGCCGGCGGCTGGCCAACGCCCACCGAGCGAGAGCCAGCAGGGCCCCTGCGATATGGACGGTCAGCAGCAGTGGCGTCAGCCAGGCCATCAAGGGTTCGGTGGCCGCGAGTGCAGGCAGCTGCACTGGCAGCAGTGCGCCGGTGCCGCTGTCCAGCGCAACCGGCAATGCGCTGGACAGCTCCTGCAACGGCGTGGCCTGCATCGGCAGCATCAGCGCCAGCAAGGGGGGCAGCACAGCGCACAACCACGCCCCCAGCCAGAAACGCGCCGACGCATGCGAGAGCCCGAGCTGGCGCTGCAACAGTTGCGCGCCGTACCAGACCAGGCCAGCCCCCAGTAGGCTCGCAGCGAGGCTGATCATCCACAGGCCGGTTGATGGCAGGCTCATGGCTGGTCCTCGTCGCCCTGGAGCAGCAGCGCCTGCAGTTGCTCGATTTCCTTGTCGCTCAGCAGGCGGCTTTCGGCGAAGGCCTGGGTCGGCAGCGGCCCGTCGATCTCCAGTACGCGGCGAGCGAAGTCGGCACTGAGTGCGGCCAGGGTGGCCACCTTGCCGACCTGGGCGCTGTAGACATTCAGGCCGTGCTGGCTGCCCTCTTTCGCCAGCCCCTTGTCGACCATCCTTTCCAGCGTCTTGCGCGTGGACGAATACGACCAGTCCAGTGCAGCAGCTGCCGCGTTGTGCAGTTCACGCGCACTGCAGGCGCCATCGCGCCACAGGCACTTCAACAACTCCAGTTCGGCGTTCGAAGGTGTTGGGGGGCGGGGCATGGCCAGACCTGTGCGTGCGATTGATGTCGCGAGTGTGCGACATCTGTCGCATGCCATGCAAGAGGGGCATCGAGGCGAGGAAGTACTGAGGTCAGTCGATCGCCATCCGGTCGATGTCGCACAACGGCGTTTCGCCGGGGCGCAGGGTCAATACGCGCACGCCGCTGCGGGTGACCGCCACGGTGTGCTCGAACTGCGCCGACAGCTTGCCGTCGCGGGTGTAGACCGGCCATTCGTCAGGCTGTTGGCGGATGGCCGGCTTTCCCTGGTTGAGCATCGGTTCGATGGTGAACACCATGCCTTCTTCCAGCACCATGCCGGTATTGGGATGGCCGTAGTGCAGGATCTGCGGTTCCTCATGCATCTCCTGGCCGATGCCGTGGCCGCAGTATTCCTTCACTACGCTGTAGCCGTGGCTGCGCGCATGGCGGGCGATGGCGTGGCCGATGTCGCCCAGCCGCGCACCAGGACGCACGGCGGCAATGCCTTTCCACATCGCCTGGTAGGTGGTCTGCACCAGCCTGCGCGCGGCGTAGTCGACCTCACCGACCAGATAGGTGGTGCTGGAGTCGGCAATGTACCCGTTCTTTTCCAGGGTGATGTCGAGGTTGACGATCTGGCCGTTGCGCAGCACGTCGGTGGTGCTGGGCACGCCGTGGCAGATCACGTTGTCGATCGAGGTGTTGAGCACGTAGGGGAAGCCGTACTGGCCCTTGCTGGCCGGCCGCGCCTGCAGTTCATCGACGATCATGCGTTCGACGAAATCGTTGATCTCCATGGTGCTACGGCCCTGCAGCGGCAGCCGGTCGAGTGCTGCGAACACCTGCGCCAGCAGGCGGCCGGATTCGGCCATCAGCGCGATCTCGTCGGGACGCTTGATGATCGCCATTGGCTCAGGCCTGGCCCGGCGGCAACAGCGGCGGCTGCACGCCCGCCGCCCGCAGTTCGTTGGCGACGATGTCCTGGAAGCTGAGCGTGGGGTTCAGCTCGCACAGCATGCCGACCCTGATCCAGAAATTGGCCTGGGCATTGATCGAGCGGCTGGAAACGGTGCAGGCACGGCGCAGTTGGTCGTGCAGGGTGTCATCGATGTTGACGATGCCCATGGGCGGTCCTGGAGGAGTTGATATACGAATCGTATGCGTTTCGTATATCCACCTCAAGGCCAGGCGGTTCAGCTGGCGTCGGTGGCAAAGCGCAGGCGGTTGCCGTCCGGGTCGTGTAGAAGCATCTCCCGGCTGCCCCATTCGGTGTCGTGTGGCGGTTGCTCGATCGGCACGTTGGCGGCACTGAAGGCGCGGTGCAGGCTGTCGACGTCGTCGACGATGAAGTACACCGCGCCGCCGACCTCGCAGTCACCGCTGTGTTCGGTGAGGAAGATCGTCTGGCCGTCGCGGGTGAGCTGGGCGAACAGCGGGAAGCCGGGTTCGAAGCGGTGTTCCCAGTCAACCACGAAACCGAGCCCCTGTACGTAGAACGGCACGGTGGTATCGGCGTGGCGCATGCGCAGCTGGGGGATGACGGTCTGGGGCATGGCGGCGGCTCCTGGGGTGGGAACCCAGTGTAGTGTCGGCCGCTGGCCGGCATTCTCGTGGAACTGGGAACAATGAGGTTGCCGGCCAGCGGCCGGCACTACCGACTTTGCCTGGGCCTGGTAGTTGCCAACCTTGGTTGGCATTGCCGGCCAGCGGCCGGCACGACCAGAAGCGGTCAGCAGGCCGTCGGCACCGAGGCCATCGCCGCCAGTAGCTCCCGGTTCACCTGCTGGTGCCGCGCCTGCCACACCGGCAGATCCCCGGCGCTGACGTCAGGCTGGCCATCCAGCGACGACAGCCAGCGCTTGAAGCGGCTCTGGTAGTGGGCCAGCGACACTTCGCCGGTGATGTCACTGCCGGCCAGGCCACCGGCGCGCAGCGCTTCGATCACCACCAGTGCGTGTTCCAGCTGGAAGCGGCCCTGGTCCCAGTTGCTGCGGGCGACGTCCTCGGCGAACACGTCCTTGTCGATCGACAGGTAAGTCGGCTGCGGCGACTTGGCCTGCTCGGCGGCGAATGCGGCGACCAGCGCCTCCGGATGCTCGAAGCGGCGGAATGCATGGCCCATGCCCAGGCGGTGACCCCAGCCCACGTCCACGTCCATGCACCAGTACGTCAGCCGGCCGCTCATCAGCGGGCGCCAGTGGTTCTCCCAGGCATGGCCGAGGCCGATGTCGCTGGAGGTGATGCCGAGCACGTGGATGTGCGAGATCTGTGGCAGCTTGCTGGCGGCGTTCACCCACGAACCGCAGTGCATGCCGAACGGAAAACGCATGTTGTCCGGATGGTTGTCCAGCACCACCAGCTGGAACGGCGCCTGCATGCGCATGCGCTGCAGCAGCGGCAGGCTGAGGTGATGGAAGTCGCCACTGCCGAGCATCACCGTGCCGAGCTGCGCGGGCAGCGGTGCCAGCACTTCAGTGGCGAAACGCTCCAGGGTCGCATTGCTGCAGGCGAAGCGCAGTGGATCGTGCCACTGCGACAGGGCCAGGGTCTGCGCTTGTGGCAGCGGCAGCACGCCACCGTCCAGGTCCAGGATCAGCGGGGAACGCAACGGCATCGTTCAACCGCCTCCATCAGGTTCGCCCTGCAGGTACGGTGCCAGCCTGCGCAGGGCAGCACGCAGCAGCGGGGAACGGGCGTGGATCGCATGCCGGGTGGAGGTGAAGCTGGCACCCAGTTCGGCCTTGATCCGCGAATCGGTCCAGCCGGCCACGTAGTGGCTCAGGCCGTGCTGCAGCGCGTACTCGAGGTTGTGCATCCAGCTCACCGCGTACAGGTTGTGCTCGCGCGATTGCGGATAGGCCAGGCCGATGTACTTGTCCACCAGCTTGCCGGCATGCACGTAGCACAGGTTCCAGCCGATCAGCTGGCCCTGGTGGCGGTACAGGAACATCCGTCCCTGGCCTTGGCTGTCGGCCAGAAGGTACTGGAAATAGGGCAGGTCGAGCTGGTCGAAATGCACCGCGCTCTGCGCGAACACGCCCAGGTACAGCGCGTACAGTTCGGCCTGCAGCTGCGGGTCGGCCAGCGCCGGATCACCAGTGGCGACGCAGTCGATCTGCAGGTCATCACGCGAGCGCAGCTTGCGCCGGATGTTCTTGCGGCGCGAGGACGACAGGCGGCCGAGATAGCCGTCGAGCGAATCGAAATCGATCGCCACCCAGGCCAGCGGCATGCCTTCCAGTTCAACGAAGCCGCGCTCCAGCAATGCCTGCAGGAACGCGCCGCTGTGTGCGTTGGCGGCGTCGTCCAGCAGCGGTGAATCGATGGCCAGGTCCTTGACCACCAGCAGGCGCGTATCGCCGGTCGCGTGACGCGTCACGTCCTCGGCCAGTGCCTCCGGCGCGACGTGCGCCGGCAGCGGGGTGTACTCGGTGCTGGTGGCACCGATGAAGCGGGTCTGCCAGGTGATCCACGGCCGCCACAGGCGCGACAGCGGCAGGCCGAGCAGCTTGCCGCGGAGTGCGTCGTCCATCGTGGTGGTCAGGTCCAGCGGCGCACGGAAGGTCGGCAGGCCACTGGGCAGGCGGCCTGCCTCGAAACCGAGCGGCGGGTGGGCCAGGAAGCCTTCCAACAGCGCGGCCGGTTCCAGCGCAGTGCTGGATGCACGTGACGTCATCTCCATCGGCACGGGAACCGGCAGCGCATCCGACCTCAGCCCTTGGCCTTGGTCAGCGCCTGGTCGAGCAGGGTGATCGCCAGGTCGATCTCTTCGTAGCTGATGTCCAGCGACGGCGCGAAGGTGATCACGTTCTTGTACCAGCCACCCACGTCGAGCACGAGGCCCATGCGCTTGCCGTCGTGCAGCAGGTCACCGGCCAGGCCGATGTCGACCATGCGGTCCAGCAGTTCCTTGTTCGGGGTGTAGCTGTCGGTCTGGCAGATTTCCGCACGCAGGGCCAGGCCCAGGCCGTCGACATCGCCGATTTCCGGGTGGCGCTTCTGCAGGCCACGCAGGCCGTCGAGGAAGTACGCGCCCTTTTCCGGCACGGTGCGCTCGTAATCCATTTCCTTGCCCAGCTTCAGCACTTCCAGGCCCAGGCGCGTGCCCAGCGGGTTGGAGTTGAAGGTGGAGTGGGTGGAGCCCGGCGGGAACACGGTCGGGTTGATCAGCTCTTCGCGCGCCCACAGGCCCGACAGCGGGTTCAGGCCGTTGGTCAGCGCCTTGCCGAACACCAGCACGTCCGGGGTCACGCCGAAGTGCTCGATCGCCCACAGCTTGCCGGTGCGCCAGAAGCCCATCTGGATTTCATCGACGACCATCAGGATGCCGTACTTGTCCAGCACGCGCTTGAGGCCGGTGAAGAAGTTGCGCGGCGGAATGACGTAGCCGCCGGTGCCCTGGATCGGCTCGACATAGAACGCGGCGTACTCGGCCTGGCCGACCTTGGGATCCCACACGCCGTTGTACTCGCTTTCGAACAGGCGCTCGAACTGCCACACGCAGTGGTCGGAATACTCGTCCGGGGTCATGCCCTTCGGGCGACGGAACGGGTACGGGAACGGGATGAACATCGCGCGCTCGCCGAAGTGGCCGTAGCGGCGGCGGTAGCGGTAGCTGGAGGTGATCGACGACGCACCCAGGGTGCGGCCGTGGTAACCACCTTCGAAGGCGAACATCAGGCTCTTGCCGCCACGCGCGTTGCGCACGATCTTCAGCGAGTCTTCAATGGCCTGCGCGCCGCCGACGTTGAAATGCACGCGGCCGTCGAGGCCGAACTTCTCGTGCATGTCCACGGCAATGGTCTTGGCCAGCTGCACGCGGGTCGGGTGCAGGTACTGGCTGGCCACCTGCGGCAGGGTGTCGATCTGGTCCTTCAGCGCGTCGTTCAGGCGCTTGTTGCTGTAGCCGAAGTTGCAGGCCGAGTACCACATCTGCAGGTCGAGGTAGGGCACGCCCGCACCGTCGAACATGTAGCTGCCTTCACCGCGCTGGAAGATCTTCGGCGGGTCGACGTAGTGGACGGTGTCGCCGAAGGAGCTGTAACGGGCTTCGTCGGCCAGCAGCTGCGCGTCGGAGGCGGCTGCGTCGGCGTTCTTGTCAAAAATGTTCATGCAGTTCGGTTCCGTGAAGGACGTTCGAAAGAGGACAACAGGGGGCGTGCTTGGAAGGGAGTGCTCAGGCGGTGGCCAGCAGCAGCGGCAGTGCGGCAGGCTGCGGGCTGGCGTCGATGCGACGTGGCTGCAGCAGGCTGCCATCAAGCAGGCGCGGCAACAGTGCGATTGCATCGTGGAAGGTGTCGATGGCGGCATGCTCGATGCCGGCATTGCTGCAATGGGTGATCAGGCGACGCTTGGCGAACACGAAGTCGGCGTCTTCGGACACGCAGAAGTCCGAGCTGCCATCGCCGATCATCAGCACGCGCGGTGCTTCTTTGGCGCGTGCCTGTGCGGCGCAGGTGCATTTGCAGGTGCCGCTGCGGCAACCTTCGGCCTGGTAGGGCGATTCCAGTTCCCAATGGTCATCGCACCAGCGCAGGTGGTTGGCCACCACCGGCAGCGGCGGCAGGCCATGGTTGGCGAGGATGCGGTGGATCGCGTAGTCCAGACCATCACTGACGATGCGCAGCGGCAGGCCGAGCTGGTCGGCACGGGTGACGAAGGCGGCGAATCCCGGATCGATCTGCACCTGGTCCAGGTGGGCATCGAGCGTGGCCGGGTCGAGCTTCAACAGCCGCACCTGGCCCTGCATGCATTCACGCGAACCGATCCGGCCGGCTTTCCACTGCTCTTCCAGTTCCTGCCAGCCCGGCTGGCCGTACTTCTCCAGCAGCGAGTCGATGACATCTTCGAGGCTGATGGTGCCATCGAAGTCACACAGGATGCTCCAGCGCATGGGCAGGTCCGTCGATGAAAGAAACGTCCGGCGCGATGCCGGGGCAGGCTCAATGTAGGCAGGCAGCCTTTCTCGTTCCTTTCCTGTTGAAAGCCCGCATTTCCGGTCGGGGAAAGCGTTCAGGAAGGTGCAGGGATGAATGCGTGTGGCGCAGGTCATGCCTGCGCCTGAAGGTCAGGCCCGGGCGAGTGCCTGCAGGATTTCGGCGGTGTCTTTACGGGTCTGCCAGGCGCTGTTGCCGAGCGTCAGCATGCGTGCGGCGAAGTCGCGCGCGTTGGGCATCGGGTCACCCGGCACGATGCCGCGCAGGTAGGTGTAGTCGGGCAGGGCATGGATGAACATGCGGCTGACTCCGAGCCCGCGCGGCCACAGCTCTTTCAGCACGCCATCGCGGGCCTGCTGGCTGGGCAGCAGCAGCATCAGCATCGGCCAGGTGCCGCCGGTACCGGCCAGTCCATCGACCACTTCCACCGCCGGCAGTTGCGCCAACTGCACCCGCAGTTGCAGGGCGCGCAGGAGTCCAGCCTGCAGGAAGGCAGGCAGGCGCCGCGCGGCATTGGCTCCGATGTTCTGCCGCCATCGGCTGACCCGGTGCTGCGGGATATCCAGCGCGAAGATGTCACCCACCGCTTCTTCGAGATCGCCACGCTGCAGCGCACGGCGTAGCGGATTGCCATACACCAGCGACAGCAACGGCGGGCGGTAGCAGGCGGCCAGGCCGAGCAGCTGAACGCTGCGCAGCAGCTCCCACCGAAGGTTGAAACGCGTCTGCTCGGCGGCATGCTCGGCCAGTGCCGCGCGCAACGCATCGTCACGACTGACCAGCAGGCCGCCTTCATGCAGGCTCAGGCCCTTGCCAGCGGCGAGGCTGAAGAATCCGATATCGCCACGCAGGCCGACACTGCTGTTGCCGACCCGTGCACCCAGCGCCTGTGCGGCATCTTCGATCACCCAGGCGCCCGCGGCGCGCGCAACTTCATTGGCCAGATCCACATCGGCAATGCGTCCTCCCAGGTGGGTAGGCAGGATCGCAAGCGTGCGCCCATCGGCCAGCCGCTTGAGCTGGCCCGGATCGAAGTCGAAATGTCCGCGACGGGTGTCGCACAGCTGCACACGCAGGCCCAGGCTGTGCACCGCGATCGGTACCAGTGGGCAGGTATAGGCCGGCATGATCACGGTATCGCGCCTGGGCGCGCGCCTGCGCAGCGTACGCAGCGCGATCAGCAGCGCGTGGGTGCCGGAGCAGGTCAGCTGCAGCGGAGGGGTACCCAGTTGGCTGGCCAGGATCTCGCGCAGGTCGCCACCGCCGGGAAGGAAGTCGCTGGCCTGCATTGGCAGGCCAGCAGTGGGCGGCAGTTCGCGCGCGAACAGGCTCATCGCAACGCGCTCACGTCGTGGCTTCGGCAGGGCTGTGCGGGTCGTCCGCCTCGGCACGGCCGAGGCAGACGATGCCGGCCACGATCAGTACCGCACCGAGCAGATGATGCAGCGTCAGTGGTTCATTCAACAGCCACGCCGACAGCAGCAACACGCTGATCACCTCCAGGTGCGAGGCCGCGAAGGCAGGTCCGATCGGCGCGTGGCGCAGCAGGCTCATCCAGGTGAAGAACGCGCCCACGTAGCCGAGGATCGCGCCGTACACCCAGGGCTGCGACAGCACGCGCAACAGCCAGGCGGTATTGGCTTCGACCGGCAGCGCGGCATCGCCGGCGTACTTGAAGCACAGCTGGGCCAGCGTATCGAAGGCCATCAGCAGCGGGAAACCGATCACATACAGGCGCCTCACGAGCCAGCCCCCACCACCGCCACGCCGGCGGTGACCAGCAGCATGCCGGTCACCCGCAGCGGTGTCAGTTTCTCGCGGAACAGGATACGGCCGGCGATCATCAGCGCGACGATGTTGATCGAGCCGAGCAGCACGCCCTTGGACAACGGCACCAGTGACAGGAACGCGATCCAGGCGACGAATTCGAGTACATAGCAGGCGATTCCCAACCACAACCAGGGCCGGCTCAGCATGTGCTTCCAGCGCTGCAGGCCCTCTGCTTCATTCGGGTCGCTGGCGGCGGCCTTGAACGCAAGCTGGCCACCGGTATCGAGCACCACGTTGACCAGCCACAACAGCGTGGCGAGTGACCCCATTTCAGGCCACCGCCTTGAGGACGCCGCTGCGTTCACCGATCTCGCTGAAGAAGCGCGCGCTGCGACGGATCACGTCGCGCCGTTCGCGATCGATGGTGATCATGTGGTAGCTGTCTTCCAGCACCACCAGTTCCTTCGGGCCGCTGACCCGCGCCATCACCAGCTCGGCGTTGCTCATGCTGGCCACGTCGTCCTCGCGGGCGTGCATCACCAGACAGGGAGCGGTGACCTGGTGCAGGTGGCGGCGGGTCCAGTTGCTAAGGGCGCGCATTTCGGCCAGGGCATGCCAGGGGTTGCCAGGCAGGCCGGCGGCGGCGCTGTCGCCGGACAGCATGGCTGCGCTGACCTGCGCGCGCAGGCGCTCGTCACGCAGGCCGTAGGGCGGCTCTTCCATGAACATGCGATCGCGGCCGATGTTGAAGCGCTTGAACCACGGCAGCAGGAACGAGAAGCGGGCCACGGCCGGAATGTTCCAACCGTCGTAGCGGAACGTGGCGCCGTATACGCCCACGCCGGAAACCCATTCCGGGCGGCGCGCAGCTAATGCCAGCGACAGTACCGCGCCCATCGACAGGCCGCCGACGAACAGCTGGTCAACCTTGCCGCGCAGGGTCGCTGCCGCATCTTCCACGCCCTGGTACCACTGTTCCCAGGTGGTCGCCAGCAGGTCGTCGACGCTGCCGCAATGGCCGGGCAGCTGCACGCCGTGCACGGTGAAACCGGCATTGTTCAGGCCCTTGCCCAGCATGCGCATTTCCGCTGGCGTGCCGGTCAGGCCGTGAACCAGCAGCACGCCCTGCGGGCCACCGGGGAGGAAGAAGTCGTGCGTTTCGGTCACCTGGCGGCTCCGGGGCGGCAGTGGGGATGGTCAGGATCGCAAGCGCGATTTTCACCAGCCTTTCAGCGCCCCGGACCGGGTCAGGGGGCCTTCAGCAGCGGCAGCGTGATGGTGACCTTCAGTCCGCCGCCGGCACGGTTGAGGAAGCCCAGGCGTCCACCGAAGTGCTCCACGGCCTCGTGGGCGATGGCCAGGCCCAGGCCGGTGCCGCTGGACGTGGTGCCCGGGGCGCGGAAGAAACGCTCGCCCAGCCGTGGCATCACGTCCTCGGGCACGCCGGGGCCGTTGTCCTCCACGTACAGCTCCACATCATTGTCGTCCAGCGCCTGCACGCCGACCGTGACGGTGGCGCCGCGGCCTGCATAGCGCAGGGCATTGTCGATCAGGTTGTCCAGCGCATCCTGCAGCAGGGCGCCGTTGCCGAGCACACGCAGCGGCTGGCTGCTGCCGCGGTAGCCGAGGTCGATGCCATCGCGGATCGCTTCCGGCACGCGGGTGCCCACCCATTGCGGCAGCAGGGTGCCAAGAGCCAGCGCTTCGACGGTTTCCGGCACGGTCTGCGCGCGGCTCAGCGCCAGCAGCTGGGTGCTGACCCGCGCGGTGCGCTGGTTGAGCCGGCGGATGTGCTGCAGCGCCTCGCGCACGGTGTCCGGGTCGCCATGTGCCAGCGCCTGGTCCACGTGCAGGGCCATGCCGGCCAAGGGCGAGCGCAGCTGATGCGCGGCATCGGCGATGAAGCGGTTCTGCAGCGTGATCATCTCCGCCTGGCGGGCGAACAGGCCATCGATGGTGCTGATCAGCGGTTGGATTTCTTCCGGCACGTCGGCATCGGAGATCGGCGCCAGCTCGCCACGGCGCTGTGCCAGGCGGGTGGTCAACGGGGTCAGGATGCGCAGGCCATAGGTCACGCCGAACCAGACCAGCGCCGCGGTACCCAGCGCCAGCATGGTCATCAGCGGGATGATGATCATCAGGATCTCGCGCGCACGCTGCCGGCGGTCGGCCATGCTCTCGGCCACGGTCACCGCCAGCTGGTCCTGCGGGTCGTTCATCGCCTGCGTGCAGACGGTGGCCATGCGCACCTGCTGGCCGTTGAGGGTACCGTCGTAGAGCGCAGGATGCACACCGGTGCAGTCCTGCGAAGGAGCGTACGGGCTGAAGTCCGCATTGCCGCTGAGCGTACCCATGCGGCTGCTGTCGACGTTGAAGTAGCGATGGCCGTCGGGGTCGTACTCGATCAGGAAGCGCGCCTGCGGAGACAGGTCGCTGGTCACCGGCATGGTGCTCAGCATCTGTGCGAACGAATGCGTGTCGTCGATCAGGTTGCGGTCGTGGATACGATTGGAATAGTCCAGCGCAACGTAATAGGCAAGGACCGTGTTGAAGATCAACAGGCCCAGCATCGGCAGCGCCAAGAAGGCGAGCAGGCGCCGGCGCAGGCTGGGCGGGCCACTGATCACGGCGTGCTGTCGTCCTGCGCGTCTTCCAGCATGTAGCCCAGCCCGCGTACGGTGCGGATGCCGATGCCGCCGGGTTGCAGCTTGCGGCGCAGGCGATGCAGGGCGATGTCCAGGCCGTTGTCGGTCAGGTCCTGGCCCCAGTCGCACAGCGCTTCGACCAGCTGTGCGCGCGAGACGATGCGTTCGGCACGCACCGCCAGTGCGGACAGCAGGCCGAATTCGCGTGCGGTCAGCTCCAGCGACTGCTCGTCGATCCACACGCGGTGTCCGGCCAGATCCAGCCGCAGGCGGCCGATGCGCAGGTCCGGGTTGCCATTGCTGGTGACCCGGCGCAGCTGCGCACGCACGCGCGCCTCGAATTCGTCCAGCGCGAACGGCTTGACCAGGTAGTCATCGGCGCCAAGGTCGAGCACCCGCACGCGTTCGGCCAGGCCGTCACGGGCGGTCACCACCAGCACTGCCAGGCCATCACCGCGCTGGCGCAGGCGCTGCAGCACGTCACGGCCGTCCAGCTGCGGCAGGCCCAGGTCCAGCACCAGCAGCGCGTACTGGGTCGAGCCCAGCGCGGCATCGGCGTGCGCGCCGTTGTCGACGTGGTCGACCACATGGCCCTGCCGGCGCAACGAGGCGCACAGGCCGGAGGCGATGTCCGGGTCGTCTTCAGCAATCAGAACGCGCATGCGCGTGGGCTCCAGTAGCAGTCAGGCCGGCCGGATGATCGCGGTGGGCCTCTCGGCTGCCGAGGGTAGCCGCAAACCGGGTGAAGGGGGAGCGCGCTGGCGCTTGCAGGCGCCGCCGCGCTGTCCTTCCATTCAGTCCTGCAGGCCGGGCTCGCCCTGCGCCAGCGGCACCCGCGAGCCATCCAGCAGGCCCCGGCTGAGCGTGCCGTTCTCGATGAACAGCAGTTCGCCGTTTTCACCGTTCTTGATGCTGCTGTCGATGGCGATCACGCGGTCGCCATGGAAACTGCTGACGTGCGGCATCGAGGTGTGGCCGACCACGATGCGCTTGAGCTGCAGGCGATCCAGCACCGCCTGTACGCCCTGCGTATCGAGGCGGCCATCGAAGTAGCCGCGGTACCAGATCGGGCTGGTCTTGCCGTCATACAGCGGCGCGGTGGCCGGGTCGGCCTTCACTTCGGCCTTGGGCAGGCCCAGCGACGCCTGGTAGGCCGTATTGGTGCGAGCCGGTTCCAGCGCCAGCTCCACCGCCTCGGGCGAGATGCCGCCATGCAGGAACAGAGTGTCGCCGATCTTCAGCAGCACCGGGCGGGTGCGCAGCCACTGCCCGATCACCGAATCGGCACCGTACAGCTGCGGGTAGCTGCGGCCGAGCAGCTGCGCGCTGCGCAGGTACTTCGGATTGACGTAGCGGAGGTCGTCGTACAGCACCATGGTTTCGTGGTTGCCCAGCACGAAATGCACCGCGCCGCCGGCGGCGGCCGCCTGCTGCTGCAGGCCGTACAGCAGCCAGAACGCCTCGGTTACCTGCGGGCCGCGGTCGAACACATCGCCGGCGACCACCAGCGTGTCCTTGCCCAGTGCCCAACGGTCCTGCGCATCGATGACCTGGTGGGCGCGCAGCAGGCGCACCAGCAGCCCGTACTGGCCATGGATGTCGGACAGCGCGACGATGCGCGGCGCAGCCGGAAGCACGGAGGCCGAAGGCGCGTTCGGTGCCGCCACATGCACGGTGTGCCCGTAGCCACAGCGCGCTGCGATATCGGTGCCTGCAGTGCCCATGGCAAGTGTGCGCGACTCGACCTTGTCGGCGCAGATCCACTTGGCTTGCAGTTGCTCGCCCTGGCGGAACACATAGGGGCCATCGGCGTCCACATGGGCGGCGGGGGCCGCGACCTCGCGTGCCTGCGTGGTTGCTGCGGCGCAGGCCAGCACCGGCAGCAGGAGGGCGGTCAACAGGGAAGGGCGATAGCGCGACATCGGCAGCGTCCGGCAGCGGAAAGGCCTGATCCTAACCGGCGTGGCCGGGCGGCGGTGTGCGCGAACGGGCGGGTCAGCTGCTGCCGCTCCCGTCCTTGAGCTTGCGCACACGGGTGGCAGAGGCTGGCAGCGGTTCGCCATCGCGACCGCGTGGCTGCATGTAGGGCAGCGGTCGCCGTGTGCTCGACTCGATCAGCTGGGAGTGCGCTTCACCGGCGCCGAAGCGGTGGCGCTCGCCCCACTGGCGCAGGGCGACCAGCAGCGGGAACAGTTCCAGGCCAGCGGCGGTGAGCACGTATTCCTGATAGGCCGAGCCGTCGGAGGCGGGCTGCAGCCGCAGGATGCCTGCTTCGACCAGCCGGCGCAGGCGGTCGCTGAGGATATTACGGGCCGCACCGAGGCTGCGCTGGAAATCGCCAAAGCGGGTGACGCCATCGAAGGCATCACGGATGACCAGCAGCGCCCAACGGTCACCGAGCAGATCGGCGCTGCGGGCAACGGGGCAGGGGCTGTCGGCGTGCATGGTGGACCTCTCTGATGTGGTTGCAGTTTAAAACCAATGGCAGTAGCCTGCATCAAGTTTCAAATTGCAACTACATCATGACTGCAGCACCCATCCCACGCCCCCTGCTGGTCCTGCTCGCGGTTGCCGCAGGTGCCAGCGTTGCCAACGTCTATTACGCACAGCCATTGCTGGAACGCCTGGCACAGGCCTTTGCGCTGGACCCCGCGCTGGCCGGGGCGGTACTGGCAGCGACCCAGGCGGGCAGCGTGCTGGCCTTGCTGGGCCTGCTGCCATTGGCCGACAGGGGCGATCGCCGGCGCCTGCTACGCCTGCAGTTGATGGCGCTGGTGGTCGCATTGCTGTGGTTGGCGGCCGCGCGAACGGCCGTGTGGCTGTTGTCGGGCATGCTTCTGGCCGGCCTGCTGGGCACCGCGCTGACCCAGGGGTTGATCGCCTACACCGCATCGCTGGCACCGGCTCAGCAGCGCGGGCGCGTGGTCGGCATGGTGCAGGGCGGTGTGTTCATTGGCCTGCTGCTGGCGCGTGTAGTGTCCGGCGTGGTGGCGGCCGCTGTTGGCTGGCGCGCGGTCTATCTGCTGTCGGCGGCGCTGATGGCGGCGTTGGCAGTGCTGCTGTGGCGGCGTCTGCCGGCGGTGCCGGTACCGGTGGTGCCACCGGGCTGGCGTGCCTTGATGGGGTCGATGCTGGGCATGCTGCGCGATGACCGGACGCTGCGTGAGCGCGGACCGTTGGCACTGTTGCTGTTTGCCGGCCTCAATGTGTTCTGGGCGGCAGCGCCACTGCCGTTGTCGGCGCCACCGCTGCACTGGTCGACCGCCGCCATCGGTGCGCTGGGCCTGGCCGGGGTGATCGGTGCGCTGCTTGCGGCGCGGGTCGGACACTGGATGGACCGTGGATTCGCGCATCGGGTCAGCCTCGGCGCGCTGCTGCTGATGCTGGTCGCGTGGTGGCCGCTGCTGGGGTTGCCGCATTCGGTGGGCATGCTGTTGCTGGGCGTGGTCGTGCTCGATCTGGGCGGGCAGGCGCTGCATGTATCGAACCAGGCCCTGTTGCTGCGCGCGCCGGGCGAACAGCATGGGCGCCTGGTGGCGCTGTACATGCTGTTCTATGCGCTGGGCAGTGGTGCCGGTGCAGCGGCCGGGCCCTGGATGCAGGCGCGGAATGGCTGGCAGGCGGTATGCCTGCTGGGCGCCGGCATCGCGTTGCTGGCGCTGCTGTGGTGGGCGGCGTGGCGGGTACCGCGCCGGGCCGCAATGTAGCGACGTTCGCGCCCGGGGTTGCCGCTACCGCTGCAATGCCCGCCGCCCGGGGGCTTCCTGCAGTGCATCGCTGGCCACCACCACTCGGTTGCGGCCACTGCGTTTGGCCTCGTACATCGCCGCGTCGGCACGGGCCATCAGCCGCTCGTAGTCCGGATGACCATCATGGCCGGCGACACCGATGCTGGCGGTCAGGCTCAATACCTGGCCGTTGGCCAGCGGTACCGGCGATTGTGCGATCTGCCGGCGCAGGCTTTCGGCAATCACTGCCGCCTGTGATTCGCTGGCGGCGACCAGCACCACCACGAATTCCTCGCCACCGTAGCGGAACAGATAATCGCTGCCACGGGTGAGCTGGCCGAGCACCCCAGCCACATGCTGCAGTGCGCGGTCACCCGCATCGTGGCCGTGGCCGTCGTTGATCGCCTTGAAATGATCCAGGTCGAGCAGCAACAGCGAGAACGGCGTACGGTTGCGTGTAGCCAGCTCGATTTCCCGGCGCAGCACGGTCGGCAGGAAGCGGCGGTTGAGCAGGTTGGTCAGCGCGTCGCTGCCGGCATCGAGTTCGCCGATGCGCTCGAACAGCAGGGTCATCAAGGTGCGGATCGCGGCCAGGTCCTCGCGGATCGCTGGCAGCACTGCAAGCCGCTGCGCAGGATCATCGGCGGCGGCCCGCTGCAGGCAGCCGTCGATACGCGCCATCAGCTGGTCGACCTGCTGTGTCTCGCTGCTTTCGCCGAAGCTGGGAATGCCCTTGTGGGTGAACCACAGGCCAAATTCGGAAGTGGCCAGGCTGGCGCCGTCGCTGCCCTGCACATGGCCGGCCAGGGCGTAGAGCAGCGCGTTTTCCCAGTCCAGCAGCAGCGCGCGCTGGCGCTCGCGCTCGGTGCTGACGTTCTGCACCAGCGAGAACAGCCGGTACGCAGCATCGGCGCGGGTGGAGCGTTCGCGGGCATGGGTGTAGGCCAGGGTCATGCCTTCCATGGCGATATCCATGATCGCGCTGAGGCAGTCGATGGCGGCGAACGCAGTGTCGCTGTCCGGCGCATCGTCGCGCAGGCGCACGAACAGTTCATGTTTGAGCACGCGTGCGCCACGGGTGACCAGGTCGACCGGAATGCCGACGCGGGCGTGCACGTCGCCGATGATCCGTTGCGAGGCCACCGTGTTGGCGATGCCGCTGGCATCGGTGGTCAGCAGCTGCGCCAGCCAGCGCTGCATGGCCGGCTGCAGGCGCTGCTTGACCTGGTCGTGGGAAAGGAAACGGCGCGCACGGGTGTCCTGCAGCAGCACTTCGTAGAAGCGTTGGGCCAGGGCCGGTGGGGCATCGGCGGCCGCGGCATGCAGCAGCGCGGTGGCGGCAGGGCCGGCCTGCAGCAGGCACTGCTGCCAGGCCTCGGCCAGCGGCTGGCTGGCGTCGTCCAACTGGGGTGGTTCCACGTCGATCTCTGATTGCGTACGGCAAACCACGGGTATCGGCCGTGGCGGCGTGCGGTTGATGGCGGGCTAGCCGACCAGTTTAAGCGCGATGCAGGCTTGCGCGGTGCGCAAAGCACATCGGCACGGCTGCGGCAATGCGTGAACGCATTTGAGAATCACTCGCATTGATGGGAGAATGCGCGCACGGATCGGGCTGTGGCTACCTGCAGCGGCGCTCCGCCTCCCCCTCGTCGTTGCCTCAAGCCCTTTGCCAGAGGCCCCGTTGCCCTGCCAGAAGGTCCAGATCATGTCCCGAGCCGTTGTCCCTTCGCCGCGCCCGCTGGCGCTCGCCGTTGCCGCCCTGCTGGCCGGCAGCGCGCTGACCGCCCACGCTGAAACCGACGCCACCGATATCGACACGGTGCATGTCACCGCTTCACAGATCGCACGGCAGGCGCTGGGCACCTCGACCATCACCGCCGAGGACATCGCCAAGCGGCCGCCTGCCAACGACATCGCTGAACTGTTGCGGACCATGCCAGGTGTCAACCTGACCGGCAACAGCGCGTCGGGCCAGTACGGCAACAACCGCCAGATCGATCTGCGTGGCATGGGCCCGGAAAACACCCTGATCCTGGTCGACGGCAAGCGCATCGGCGCGCGTGATGCTGTGCGCATGGGCCGCAGCGGTGAGCGCAATACCCGCGGTGATACCAACTGGGTGCCGGCGGAAATGATCGAGCGCATCGAAGTGCTGCGCGGCCCTGCAGCGGCGCGCTATGGCTCCGGTGCTTCCGGTGGCGTGGTCAACATCATCACCAAGCGCCCGACCGGCGATCTGACCGGTGCGGTCGACCTGTATGGCCTGGTGCCCGAGCACAGCGCCGAAGGCGGCAGCGAGCGCGTCGGCCTGCAGCTGAGTGGGCCGATGACCGACACCCTGTCGTTCCGCCTGTACGGTAACCTCAACAAGACCGACGCCGATTCACTGGAACTCAACCGTGACTTCGCGACCAATCCGAACGCAGTGCCGCCAGCCGGCCGCGAGGGCGTCAAGAACCGCGACGTCAACGCGCTGCTGCGCTGGGACGTAACCGCCAACCAGGTGGTCGAGTTCGAAGCCGGCACCAGCCGCCAGGGCAACATCTATGCCGGCGACCGCGCCGTCAGTACCACCGGCACCTCGACACCGATCGATCTGGGGGCTTTGGCCGAGCAGCAGGCCGAGACCAACCGCATGTACCGCAATACCGGCGCGATCACCCATCGCGGCCGCTGGGGAGACGTGACCTCGCGGGTAACGGCGGCAGTGGAAGCGGTGAACAACTCGCGCATCAATGAAGGCTTGGCCGGTGGCCCGGAAGGCAGCTTCAACGGCACCGACTGGTCGACCTCGCGCCTGCGCAATTACCAGCTGGACGGCGAAGTGAGCTTCCCGACCACGCTGGGCGGTGCCGAGAACATCTGGACGCTGGGCTTCGAGTACCTGGACAGCCGTCTGACCGACCCGTATTCGATGAGCCAGTCCAGCAGCAGCGGCGGCGGCTTCCCGGGGCTGTCGGCCGACCGTGCGCGCGGCAAGGCCGATGCGCAGACCACCGCTGTATTCGTGGAAGACAACATCTATCTGGGCGAGCGCTGGATCGTTACCCCGGGCCTGCGCTTCGACCATCACAGCCAGTTCGGCAACAACACCAGCCCCAGCTTCAACGCGCAGTTCCGTATCAACGGCGACTGGGTGGTGAAGGGCGGCATCGCGCGCGCGTTCAAGGCGCCGAACCTGTACCAGTCGAATCCGGACTATCTGTACTACACCCGTGGCAATGGCTGCCCGAACGCACTGCCGAGCCTGGGTGCCGGCTGCTACATGCGCGGCAATGCGGACCTGAAGGCGGAATCCAGCCTGAACAAGGAACTAGGCATCGAGTGGGCACCGCAGAGCGGCTGGCAGGCGTCCTTGACGTACTTCCACAACGACTACAAGGACAAGATCCAGGCCGGCTACACCCAGATCGGGCTGACTGCCGATACCAGGGGCCGCATCTTCCGCTGGGAGAATGCACCGAAGGCGATCGTGCAGGGGCTGGAAGGCAACCTGGTGATTCCGCTGCTGGGCGAGCAGGGCAACCGCCTGAAGTGGAGCAACAACTTCACCTACATGGTGGAGAACGAGAACAAGAGCACCGGCCAGCCGCTGTCGGTGATTCCGAAGTACACGATCAACACGATGCTGGACTGGCAGGCCACCGACAAGCTGTCGCTGCTGCTGACCGGCACGTTCTATGGCAAGCAGAAGCCGGCTACCACCAACATCAACAATGATCCGCGTTGCACCGGCACCTGCGATCCGTCGATCGCACTGCAGGATCGCGGTGCGTACAACATCTGGGGCGTGAGCGCGCGCTACAAGGTGACCGAGACGGTCAGCTTCGGCTTCGGCGTCAACAACCTGGCCGACAAGCGCCTGTTCCGCGAGGCCAACAGCAGCGATGCCGGCGCGGCCACCTACAACGAACCGGGCCGCGCCTACTGGGCCAGCCTGCGATTCGGGTTCTGAGCACACGCGGGTAACGGCCCGCTGCGTTCGTCAGGCATGGCCTGGCGCTACGGGGTAGCGCCGGGCCGTGCACGATGGTATCGCCCAGCAATCCGCGCCCCGGTAGCGCCGGGCCATGCCCGGCGAAGGTATCGGTGGCCTGCAATGTTATAAACACCGTGATAGTTTCCCAACGCCCTCCGGCGTAGCCTGCCTCCCATCGCAAAGGAGCTGTTGCCATGGGCCACGACCACGATCACCTGCCGTCCGAGATCCGCCACGAGAAGCCCTTGTGGTGGGCACTCGGCCTGACCTCCACCTTCCTCGTTGTCGAAGTGGTGGGTGCGTTCTGGACCAACAGCCTGGCGCTGCTGTCCGACGCCGCGCACATGGCCACCGACGCTTTGGCGCTGATGATCGCGCTGGTTGCGGTGAGGCTGAGCCGGCGCCCGCCGGATGCGCGTCGCACCTACGGCTATGCACGCCTGGAAGCGCTGGGCGCGATGATCAACGGCGCGATGCTGTTCGTAGTCGCTGGTTACATCCTGTGGGAGGCGATCGGGCGCTTCCGCGAACCGCAGGAGATTGCCTCCTCCGGCATGCTGGTGATCGCCGCCGCGGGCCTGGTCATCAATCTGATCTCGATGCGCCTGCTGCAGGCCGGTAGTGGCGAGAGCCTCAACGTGAAGGGCGCCTACCTGGAAGTGTGGGCGGACATGCTTGGCTCGGTGGCGGTGATTGCCGGCGCGTTGTTGATCAAGTGGACCGGCTGGAAGCCGATCGACCCGATCCTGGCGGTACTGATCGGCCTGTGGGTGCTGCCACGTACCTATGTGCTGATGCGCGAGGCGATCAACGTGCTGCTGGAAGGCGTGCCCAAGGGCATGGACGTGGCCAAGGTGCGCGACAGCCTGTCAGGTCATGCCGCCGTGCTGGACGTGCATGACCTGCATGTGTGGGCGCTGGCCTCCAGCACCCCGGCGCTGACCGCGCACATCGTGATGCGTGATGGCACCGACGCTGATTCACTGCGTCGAGAGCTGGGCGGCCGCCTGCACGATGACTTCGGTATCGAGCACGTGACGCTGCAGATCGAGGCCGACCACTGCGGCGAAGCCTGTGGTGAGCCGGCACCGGCCAAGGGCGGTGAGCACGAGGGCCATGAAGGGCATGACCACGGCGAGGATGCACAGGGTCATCGTGGCCACGTGCATCGCTGATCGACATTGAAGGCCGCGCCGGGGATGCCCGCTGCGGTCATTCGTCCCGCCGCGAGGCCAGCCGATCCGCCAGCCGGGTCGGCTCCGGCAGCCGATATCCGCGCAGCGTGCGCTGCACCCAGTCCAGCGCAGTATCCGCACTGACCCGATGGCCACCGGCCACGAACAGCGGCTTGCAGCGCAGCTTGCTGCGCAGCACCCAGCCGAGCTGCTCGTTACCGTCCAGCAGCGGCGTATGCGCGCCGGCGTCTGTGCCCGGTTCGACGAAGCGGCCCACCAGTTTCGATTTGGCCACGCCGATGCTTGGCAGATCGGTGACCACGCCCAGGTGGGCGGCAATGCCGAGCCGCCGTGGATGGCTGATGCCGTGGCCATCGACGAACGCCAGGTCCGGTACGTGCGGCAGCAGCGCCAATGCGGCCAGCAGCGCCGGCAACTCGCGGAAGCTGAGCAGGCCGGGGATGTAGGGCATCACAGTAGGGATGCGCGCGATTTCCTGCGCCACAGGCAGCAGCGTCTTCGCATCCAGAAGTACCGCCGCGGCACGGGTGGTGGCGCCGTCATCCTCGAAGCCAACATCCAGCCCGGCCAGCCAGCGCACCGTGCGTGGCAGCCGGTCCTGGCGTTCCACGCGACCGGCCAGCTGGATCTGCTGCTCGCGGGCGGCGGCGACGCTGCCTTCCCAGCGTCCGGGGTCGATCACCGTATTCATTGGTTGCAGCATCGCATGTGTGGGGCCACGGCGCGGTGAGCGGCGCCCGGGGCTACAATGGCGGCCTGCCTTTCCTCGCGTTGGAGACCCTGCAGTGACCCGTAAACTCGTACTGTTGCGCCATGGCCAGAGCCAGTGGAACCTGGACAACCGCTTCACCGGCTGGGTCGATGTCGACCTGACCGAGCAGGGGCGCCGGGAAGCGGCTGCCGCCGGTCGCCTGATGCGCGAGGAAGGCCTGCAGTTCGACGTCGCCCACACCTCCGTGCTGAAGCGCGCCATCCACACCCTGCAGGGGGCGCTGGCCGAGCTGGAGCAGGACTGGCTGCCGGTGAACAAGTCCTGGCGCCTCAACGAACGCCATTACGGTGGCCTGCAGGGCCTGGACAAGGCCGAGACCGCCGCCAAGCACGGCGAGGACCAGGTCAAGGTGTGGCGTCGTTCGTACGACATCCCGCCGCCGGCGATGGACCTGGAAGATCCGGGCCACCCGATCCATGACCGCCGCTACGCCGGCCTGGATCGCAACGCGCTGCCGGGCACCGAATCGCTGGCGACCACCCTGGATCGCGTGCTGCCGTACTGGCACGACGCCATCGCGCCGCAGCTGAAGGACGGCAAGACCGTGCTGGTCACCGCCCATGGCAATTCGCTGCGCGCGCTGTACAAGTACCTCAACAACGTGTCGCGCGAGGAAATCCTCGAGCTGAACATCCCGACCGGCATTCCGCTGCTGTTCGAGTTGAACGACGACCTGACGGTGAAGTCGTTCCGCTACCTGGGCGACCCGGAAGCGGCCCGCAAGGCCGCTGAAGCCGTGGCCAACCAGGGCAAGGCGAAATAACAACGAAGGGCCGGCGCAAGCCGGCCTTTCGATTTGTAGAGTCAGGCCATGCTCGATTGCTCTCCGTTCCGGGTTCATGACCCCTGCGGCAAGAGACCAGCAGCAGTCGAGCACGGCTCGACTCTACAGAAGCGGTGCCCTGTGACCTTTGGCGGTCCCCGCCGCGGGCCTGCCCGGCTACCCTGTGAAATTACCCGCAGGAGAGCCTCATGAACTTCCGCAACCTGGCCCCGTTGGGCCTGACCATCGCCATCGCCGCCTCGCTGGCTGCCTGTGGCAAGAATGAAACCGCGCCGGCCGCCAACGCCGACGCCAAGCCGGCCTTCGACCAGTCGCAGATCAAGACGCCGCTGATCTCGCTCAACAGCGCCGACCTCGATCCGGCCATTTCGGCCTGTACCGACCTCAATGGCTTCGTCAACAGCAAGTGGCTGAAGGCCAACCCGGTGCCGGGCGACCAGACGACCTGGGGCAGCTTCGAGATCCTTCGCGAGCGCTCGCTGGAAGTGCAGCACGCACTGGTGCAGCAGGCCGCCGCCAGCCAGGCCAAGGCCGGCTCGGTGGAAGCCAAGATCGGTGACATCTGGAAGACCGGCAACGATGAAGCCAAGATCGAGGCCGCCGGCCTCGCTCCGCTGCAGCCGCAGCTGGACAAGATCACCGCACTGAACGACACCGCCGCCATCACCCAGTACCTGCGCGACAGCCAGGCCGAGGGCAAGGGCGTGCTGTTCTCGCTGTTCGCCAATGCCGATTACAAGGATTCGGCCAACGTCATCGCCTACGTGGGCCAGGGCGGCCTGGGCCTGCCGGAGAAGGGTTACTACTTCGACGATGCGCAAGCCAAGATCCGAGACGCCTACGTGGCCTACATCGCGCAGGTGCTGACGCTGTCCGGCGTGGACGCGGCGCAGGCTGCCGAGCAGGCCAAGGCCGTGATGGCCTTTGAAACGCGCCTGGCCAAGGCCTCGATGTCGCGCATCGAAATGCGTGACCCGGCCAAGCGCTACAACCCGCTCAGCGCCGCCGATGCCGACAAGCTGACCCCGAACTTCAGCTGGACCGCGCTGTTCGACACCCTGAAGGTGCCGGCCGCGCAGAAGTTCTCGCTGGCCCAGCCGGGCTTCTTCGGTGAAATGGACAAGATGCTCGCCGACGTGCCGGCCAGCACCTGGCAGGCGTACCTGCGCTTCCACACCATCGACGACGCCTCGCCGTACCTGAGCAGTCAGTTCGAGAAGGCCAACTTCGATTTCTATGGCACCACCCTGCGTGGCCAGAAGGAAATGCAGCCGCGCTGGAAGCGCGTGCTGGAGTCGGTCAACGGCGGCATGGGTGAAGCCCTGGGCCAGCTGTACGTCGACGCCGTGTTCCCGGCCGAGTCGAAGGTCGCCATGCAGCACCTGGTGGAAAACCTGTCGCAGGCGCTGAAGGCGCGCCTGGAGCAGCTGCCGTGGATGGGCGAGGAAACCAAGAAGAAGGCGCTGGAAAAGTGGGCCAGCTTCACCCCGAAGATCGGTTACCCGGACAAGTGGCGTGAGTGGACGGGCCTGCAGACCAGCGGTGACAGCTACCTGGGCAACATGCAGGCGGCACGTGCGTTCAACTACCGCTACATGCTGGACAAGATCGGCAAGCCGGTGGACAAGACCGAGTGGGGCATGACCCCGCAGACCGTCAACGCCTACTACAACGCCACCAAGAACGAGATCGTGTTCCCGGCAGCGATCCTGCAGGCGCCGTTCTTCGACGCCAAGGCCGATCCGGCATTGAACTATGGCGGCATCGGTGCGGTCATCGGCCACGAGATGATGCACGGCTACGATGACTCGGGCAGTCAGTTTGCCGCCAACGGCAACTTCGACAACTGGTGGACCGACGCTGACCGCAAGGCCTTCACCGAGCGTACCGACCAGCTGGTCGCGCAGTTCGATGGCTACGAGTCGGTGCCGGGCGTGTTCGTCAAGGGCAAGCTGACCCTGGGCGAAAACATCGGTGACCTCGGTGGCCTGACCGTGGCGTATGACGCGCTGCAGATGGCGCTGAAGGAAGACCCGAAGGCGAACGTGGAAGTCGACGGCCACAGCCAGGACCAGCGCTTCTTCATGAACTGGGCCACCGTGTGGCGCCGCAACTTCACCGATGGTGAGCTGCGTGTGCGCCTGAACACCGACCCGCATGCCCCGGCCAACTTCCGTGCCAACGGCGCGCCGTCGAACATGCCGTCGTACGCCGCTGCATTCCAGTGCAAGGCCGGTGACGCGATGGTGCGTGCCGACGACAAGCGCGTGGTGATCTGGTAACCGATCGCAGGTGATGCGTGAAGCAGAAGGCCCGGCGAACGCCGGGCCTTTTTTTTGTCTGATCGGTAGCGTCGGGCCATGCCCGGCGGATCTCAGGCCAGCGCCGGTTCCTGCGCCAGCATGCGATGGAAGCGCTGCAGTACGTAGGGATCGATCAGGCCGCCGGATTGCTCGTCGATGATCCGCAGCACCTTTTCGTGCTCCATCGCGGTGCGATAGGGGCGCACGCTGGTCATCGCGTCGTAGGCATCGGCGATGGTGACGATGCGTGCACCGAGTGGAATGTCCTCGCCGCGCAGGCCGTCGGGATAGCCACTGCCATCGAAGGCCTCGTGATGGGTACGGATCAGCCGTGCCACCGGTACGGCATCGCTGCGGCCGGTGGCCATGAAAATATGCTCGCCACGCACCGGATGCTCGCGCATGATCGCGCGCTCCTCGTCGGTATGCCGGCGCGGGGCCAGCAACACATCGTCGGGAATGCCGATCTTGCCGATGTCGTGGAAACGGGCGGCCAGGCCGATCTGCGCGCAGGCTTCATCGTCGAGGTCGCAGCGTGCGGCCAGGCGCTGTGCGAGCAGGCCGACGCGGTCGCAGTGGTGGCGGGTGTAGGCGTCGCGCATCTGCAGCGACATCGAGAGGGCATCGATCAGGCAGGCCTGCGCATGCAGCAGGTCGGGGGCGGGTACGGCGTCAGGGAACATGGTCATCCGCCCGCACCGGGTGGGGGCCGGTGCGGGGTGTTCGGGGGGCGATCAACCCGGGGCGAGGGTGGTCAGAAGGGCGCGGGCCGCATTGAAGCGGTCTTCCGGCAACGGCAGGGGGTGCTTGATGCGCAGCTTGTCAGGCCCTTCCATGGCGTAGAGGTTCGGTTGTTTCTGGATCAGCTGGATCACCGCCATCGGATCGATGTTCGGCTTGGACTCGAACACGATGCGGCCACCGTTCTCGCCCAGATCCAGCTTGCGGATGCCCAGCGTGTTGGCTTTCAGCTTCAGCTCGGCAATGGCGAACAGGTGCTTGGCCGCATCCGGCAGCAGGCCGAAGCGGTCGATCATCTCCACCTGCAGTTCGCGCAGCGCATCACTGTCGCGCGCGCTGGAGATGCGCTTGTACAGGGTCAGGCGAGTGTGCACGTCCGGCAGGTAGTCTTCCGGAATCAGTGCCGGCACGTGCAGTTCGACCTCGGCACCGCGCACTTCCTCGCCGGCATCCAGGTCGGGGAGCTTGCCCTGCTTGATGCTGCGTACCGCGCGTTCCAGCAGCTCGGTGTAGAGGCTGAAACCGACCTCGGCCATCTGCCCGCTCTGGTCTTCGCCCAGCAGTTCACCGGCACCGCGGATTTCCAGATCGTGCGTGGCCAGGGTGAAGCCGGCGCCGAGTTCGTCCATCGAGGCGATCGCTTCCAGGCGCTTTTCCGCGTCAGGGGTGATCGAACGACGGTCGGGGGCGACCAGGTAGGCGTAGGCACGGTGGTGCGAACGACCGACGCGGCCGCGCAGCTGGTGCAGCTGGGCCAGGCCGAAGCGGTCGGCGCGGTTGATGATGATGGTGTTGGCGTTGGGGATGTCGATGCCCGATTCGATGATCGTGGTCGACAGCAGCACGTTGAAGCGCTGCTTCTGGAAATCCAGCATCACCTTTTCCAGTTCGCGCTCCGGCATCTGTCCGTGGGCAATGCCGATGCGCGCCTCCGGCACCAGCTCGGACAGCTCGCGCTGCATGCGGCCGATGCTTTCCACGTCGTTGTGCAGGAAGTACAGCTGGCCGCCACGCGCCAGCTCGCGCTGGAAGGCTTCGCGCAGCAGCGCGTTGTCCCACTGGGTGATGAAGGTCTGCACCGCCAGCCGGTTCGGCGGCGGCGTGGCGATGATCGACAGGTCGCGCAGGCCGGCCATGGCCATGTTGAGCGTGCGCGGGATCGGCGTAGCGGTCAGGGTCAGCAGGTGCACGTTGGCGCGTAGCGCCTTCAGGGCTTCCTTCTGGCGCACGCCGAAACGCTGCTCCTCGTCGACGATGACCATGCCCAGGTCCTTGAACTTCACGTCCGGCTGCAGCAGGCGATGGGTGCCGACAATGACGTCGATGGTGCCGGCGGCCACCTTCTCCAGCTCGGCCTTGATTTCCTTGGTGCTCTTGAAGCGCGACAGCACTTCCACCTTCATCGGGTAATCGGCGAAGCGGTCGCGGAAATTCCGGTAGTGCTGCTCGGCCAGCAACGTGGTGGGCACCAGCACGGCGACCTGTTTGTCGGCGCTGGCGGCGGCAAACGCCGCACGCACCGCAACTTCGGTCTTGCCGAAGCCCACGTCGCC